>ERZ780151.1041-NODE-1041-length-22984-cov-2.152209_pt1 | contig 22984 bp, 17 predicted proteins | sample MGYA00510983_ERZ780151 | MGnify/ENA primary metagenome ERZ780151 (study PRJEB29588, sample SAMEA2144623) | human gut metagenome | biome: human gut; feature: human-associated habitat; material: faeces | place: Denmark | collected 2008/2010 ... | reverse complement strand
TACCACCTGCTGCAACCACTGCACGGGCACAACAGTCTTCCCACAAATCCACATCATGCTGGGTATAGAATGCCACAACACGCCGTCCTGTTGTACCGGAAGTAGACTGAATACGCACACAATTTTTCAGATCTGTTGCCAGCAGACCATATGGATACTGATCCCGCAGGTCATCCTTGCTCAAAAACGGCAGCTTGTGCAGATCTTCAATGCCATGAATATCTTCCGGCTTCACGCCTGCCTGCTTCATCTTTTCCCGATAATACGGCATATTTTCATAGACATGCTTGACCTGTGCCACCAAGCGCTTGGATTGAAGCGCCTGCATGTCCTCCAGTTTCATGGTTTCAATTTCCGGCTGATAATAACGCTGTTCCATATTCTTCTCCATTTTTCTTTTATTTCAATATGCGCTGCTAGTTCTCAAATGCGCAGTCAGCGTGGGCGCATTCGAGAACCTGTCTTTCCAACTGACGAAAGACAGGTTCTCAAAGAAATAGACGCTTAGCCTTCGCAGTGATATCCCAGTGCAAATGCTTTTTGATTCATTTCCAGGAAACGCGGTTTTACCACACGTTCCATGGCAGCAATCCATTTTTCATAAGGAATTGCAAAATATTTTGCCAGTCGTCCCATCAAAACAATATTAACCGTCTTGCTGGAACCAGCTTCATTGGCAAGCTTGAGGGCATCAATGGCATCTACAAATACATTTTGCTGCTTCAGGGTATCCAAAATATCTTCCGGATAAGCTGCCGCACCGGTAATCACTGGCATGGGATCAATCTGCTGGGTATTTACAATGATTTTGCCGTCCGGCTTGAGCCGATGTGCCCATCTGGCTGCCTCCAGCTTCTCAAAAGAAATGATATAATCTGCTTCTCCGTCATCTACAACCGGAGAGTAAACCCGTTCTCCATATCGCACATAGGTTACAACAGAGCCGCCACGCTGTGACATACCGTGTACTTCCGATACCTTTACATCGTAGCCTTCCTCAACCAGCAGATTGCCCAACAGCTTGCTGGCCAGCAGGGAACCCTGTCCGCCTACACCTACAATCATCATGCTTACTGTATTCATTCTGCTGCACCCTCCTTCTGAATGGCATCAAATGCGCAAAGTTGCTGACAGACCCCGCAGCCTACACAAAGTGTTTCATCAATATTGACTTTTCCATGCCGAATCCGAAGCGCCGGGCAGCCGATACGCATACATGCTTTACAGCTCTTGCAAGCATTTTCCTCAACATGCAGCGGCGGAAGCGGCTTGACAGATTTCAGCAAAACACAGGGGCGACGGGAAATAATAACAGACGGCTCTTCGGCAGCCAATTCCTCTTTCAAGACCGTCTGGCAAGCCTTTAAGTCATACGGATCGACTACCCGTACCCGACGAATGCCAATTGCCTCACAGAATTTTTCCAGCGAAACCTTTGTTGCCGGATCGCCCTTGATGTTATAACCGGTAGTCGGATTCTGCTGGTGTCCGGTCATACCTGTAATGGAGTTATCCAAAATAATCGTGGTAGAATTGGACGCATTGTAAGAAACATTCACCAAACCCGTCATGCCGGAATGCATAAAGGTAGAGTCTCCAATAACGCAAACTGTTTTCTGTTCACTTTCCTTTCCGCCAGCCTTGTTAAAGCCATGCAGACCGGAAACAGATGCACCCATACAAAGGGTAGAATCCAGTGCATTCAACGGTGCAGCGGAACCCAGCGTATAGCATCCGATATCACCCAAAACGGTTACCTTATTTTTAGCAAGTGTATAGAACATGCCACGATGCGGGCAGCCTGCACACATAACCGGCGGACGAACCGGGATATTTTCCTGCGGCTGTACGACCGTCTGGGTATCCTGTTTCAACAAAACAGAAGCGATCAGTTTCTGAGAAAATTCTCCGGTAATCGGGAACAGGGACTTTCCCTCTACGGCAACACCAATGGATTTGCAGTGTGTCTCGATGATCGGATCCAGTTCCTCGACTACAACAACCCGTTCCACACTTGCAGCAAACTTCTGAATCAGCTTGACCGGAAGCGGATGAATCAGACCCAGTTTCAAAACGCTGACCCGATCGCCGAATACTTCCTTCACATACTGATAAGAGGTACCGGAAGTAATGATACCCAGTTTGCGGTCACCCAACAGTTCCATCCGGTTAAACGGACAAGTTTCTGCAAATTCGGTCAAAGCCTGCGTCCGCTTTTCCACTTCCGGGTGCCGGCGAATGGCATTGGCTGGTGCCATAATATATTTCTGCGGATTCTTCTGGTAGGGCTTCCGCTCCGGAACAACCCGTTCTCCCAATGTTACGATGGACTGAGAGTGTGCAATACGGGTACAAGTTCTTAGGAATACCGGTGTGTCAAACTGCTCGGACAGCTCCAAGGCAGCTTTTGCAAAAGACAAACATTCACCGGAATCTGCTGGTTCCAGCATCGGTACTTTCGCAGCAATGGCATAATGCCGGGAATCCTGCTCGTTCTGAGAAGAATGCATCCCAGGATCATCTGCTACACAAATAACCATACCACCGGTTACACCTGTATAGGACAGCGTAAACAATGGATCTGCTGCAACATTCAAGCCGACATGCTTCATGGCACAGCAGCTGCGCACCCCGTTCAGCGAAGCGCCAAAAGCAACTTCTGCTGCAACCTTCTCGTTGGGTGCCCATTCACTGTACACGTCATCATATTTTGCCAAAAATTCTGTAATTTCTGTCGAGGGGGTACCAGGATAACTGGAAACGATAGACAGTCCGCCCTCATATAAGCCTCTTGCAATGGCTTCATTGCCAATCATCAGCTTCTTCATACTTTTCTTCGACTCCTTTTTCTAATCTGCTTCTTTTTTTATTATTTAGAAATCTGTGCTTCTACTAAGCTGCCGCCGCAGTAAATTTCCCGCAGTTTCGGCTTCTCAATCTTTCCGGTGGGGTTGCGAGGAACTTCTGCAAAGATGATTTTACGGGGCCGCTTGTAACGAGGCATGCCCGTACAGAATTCCATAATTTCTGCTTCTGTACAGATACAGCCTTTCTTCAGCTCAATAATGGCTGCTGCAATCTCTCCGAGCCGTGCATCCGGCAATCCGATTACTGCTACGTCCTTGATTTTTCCATATGCACGCAGGAAATTCTCAATCTGTACCGGATAGAGATTTTCTCCACCGGAAATAATGACATCCTTTTTCCGGTCTACCAAGTAAATGAAACCATCTTCATCTTCCCGTGCCATATCCCCTGTGCAGAGCCAGCCATCTTTCAGGATTTCATCTGTGGCAGTTTTATTTTTGTAGTAGCATTTCATTACGCCAGGGCCTTTTACTGCCAATTCCCCAACTTCTCCCTGTGGAACAGCGGTTCCCTGCTCATCTACAATTTTGGTTTCCCATAAGTATCCGGCTTTGCCGATTGCGCCAACTTTATGAATATTCTCAACACCCAGATGGACACAGCCAGGCCCAATGGACTCAGAAAGTCCATAGTTGGTATCGTACTGATGGTGAGGGAAAACAGCCTTCCAGCGCTTAATTAAGGACGGCGGAACAGGCTGTGCACCAATGTGCATCAACCGCCACTGAGACAACCGATATTCTTCCAGATTCAATTCGCCCCGATCAATGCAGTCCAGGATATCCTGCGCCCACGGTACCAGCAGCCAGACAATGGTAGCCTTCTCTTCCGAAACAGTACGCAAAATCCATTCCGGCTTTACGCCACGCAGCAAAACGGCACGACTTCCAGAAAGCAGCGACCCAAACCAATGCATTTTGGCACCAGTATGATACAACGGCGGAATGCATAGGAACACATCCTCTCTGGTTTGTCCATGGTGATGCTGCTCCGTCTGACAGGAAGCAACCAATGCCTCATGGCGATGCAGAATTGCCTTCGGGAATCCGGTTGTTCCAGAGGAAAAATAAATGGCAGCATCATCCTGATCGGTCAGCAGCACCGGCGGCGGTGTAATGGAACAGTAGTGAATCATGGTCTTATAGTTATCCGCAAAGTCCGGTGTAGCGTCCGTCTTTCCCACAAAAATATAATCCGTTACGTTCACCAGCTGATCCCGTACCGCCTGGATCCGGGATGTAAATTCATCGCCAAAAACCAGCATGGTACAATCTGCCAGCTCTGTACAGTATTGGATCTCATCCGCAGAATACCGATAATTCATCGGAACTGCCAATGCACCGGTCTTTAAAATTCCGAAATAAATGGGCAGCCATTCCAAGCAGTTCATCAGCAGAATACCGACTTTATCGCCTTTTTTGATACCACGTGTAAACAGAAAATTGGCAAACTGATTGGCATGGATATCGAATTGCTGCCAGGTAATTTCCCGACGGTACTGCTCGCCTTCTGCTGGTTCAATTAAATTATACTCTCGCCATGTAACATGATGCTCCGGCGCATTGTCCGGATTAACCTCAACCAACGCAACGTCATTGGGGTAAATCCGTGCATTCCGCTCTAAAAATTCTGTAATTGGCATTGCTTTCAGATTCCTTTCAAACTCATTTTATCGTCTGTATGATTTGGTGCAGAAACTGTATGATTTTATATGGTTCTGCACTTGCATTTTTTTCCATTTCGTGTTACGATGAATGCAGCAGCAATTGCGTTTTATTCCGTGGCAGTCCCCTGCATCTGTCACAAACCTGGAACCAGCAGGGAGAAAGATGAGGCATTTTCTCATGGTAATTGATTTTCATACCCATGTTTTCCCAGAAAAAATTGCAAAGAAGACCATTCTGTCACTCGCTGAAAAAAGCCAGAACCGTCCATATGCATATGGTACCCTGCCGGAACTTTTAGCTTCCATGCAGCGCAGCGGGGTCACACAAAGCGTGGTTCTGCCCGTTGTGACAAAGCCTTCCCAATTTGATTCCGTCAACCGCTATGCCGCAGAGATCAATGGCAAAAACGGCATCATTTCCTTTGGCGGCATTCATCCGGATGATCCTGATGTAGATGCCCATTTGGATCAAATAAAAGCAATGGGCTTCCGCGGAATCAAACTGCATCCAGATTACCAGCAAACCTTTATAGATGATCCCAAGTATCTGCATCTGATAGAAGGCTGCATCCAACGAGACTTACTGGTTGTAACACATGCCGGATTTGACGAAGGCTACCCAGAAGTCACCCACTGCACCCCCAAACGAGTGGTTACAATGCTGCAAGCCATCTACGGAACCAGTCAACCGACAAAATTCCACATCGTTTTGGCGCACGGCGGTGCCAATCGGATGTTTGAAGAAGCAGAGGAACTGCTCTGCGGCAAACCGATTTATTTCGATCTGGCTTATATTTTAAGCTATATTTCCGATGAGCAGCTGATGCGTTTGATTCGCAAGCATGGCGTAGATCGTATTTTATTTGCTACCGATCATCCCTGGAGTGATCCTGCACAAGGCATTGCCAGAATCCATTCGCTTCCGCTGACAGAAGCAGAAAAAGAGAAAATCCTATGGGAAAATGCGGCTTCTCTCCTCCAGCGATAACACAACATTGTTTATAGTATAGCACAAATGCACACACATTGCAACACTCCTTTTATGACTTTTTCAGAATTTCCAGCCAAATCTCTGTTTCCTTTTTCTACTGATTCAGCAAAAATGCGGCATACAGGAATCTTCCTGTATGCCGCATTTTGTATCATTTCCTTTTTACTTTGCATGAAGCGGTTTTCCGCATCCGCCACAGAACTTACTGTCTGGTTCATTCCGGAATCCACAATATAGGCAAATCACCGATTCCGTTGCTGTCGGTTCTTTTGGTTCAGATGGAGTTTGATTCGGTTCTACCGCAGGCGCTGCGGTGGATGCTGATTCCACAACAGGCGCTGCCGCCGGTTCCGGCTCTACAGCAGGTGCTGTGACTGGTTCCGATTCTGTAACTGGAGCCGTTGTTTGCTCCGACTCCGTGGTACCCTCTGAATCAGCTGGTTCAGAGACTTGTTCTGACTTTGCTTCCGGTGCAAAGGAATCCGTTGCTTCTGCTGGCTGTGTCTGCATGAAGGTATCCAGTGATGCCGGGGCTTCCGTTGCCGATGCTGCGGACGCATCCGCAGTTACTCCTGCCAAAACAGGCTGCTGTTCCGGTACAGTTGCTGCAATTGGAACGATCTGTTCCGGCTTTTTCGAGCGCCGTTTTACACTTTGATTCATTGGAATGCCAACGATCAGGAAAATAACACCATAAATAGCTGCTGCGCCAGCTGCTTCTGCAAATGGGATTTCCCACTGAAATCCGGCACCCTGTAAGAACTGCAAATTCGACAAAAGCGAGGTAAACTGAATCAAAGCATATACAACCAAACTGCCAATCAATCCAAGCAAACCCCAGATAATGGAAGACCATCCATAATTACGAAGTACCTTCCCGACTCCCCAGTGGCCACGAATTCCAAGTACCAGCCACAGTACAAATGTCAATACCATCAAAACGCCAAATACAATGGTTCCCAGCCAGGAAGCCGTTGTTTGCAGCAAGAATCCAGTAAATCCAGAGGAAATATACCGATCCATCTGGTTCACCTGTTCACCGAGTTCAAAATTCATGCGATCCCAGTCTGAAACATCATATTCAATGGCAGCCTGATTGCTGACTTCTTTTCTCAAGCCACTTTCAATCAGATCACAAAAATCTGCCACATCCATTTTTTCCAGTTCATTGGTACGGCCGAGCAGATAGGCAGAATAGTTGTCCAGCACATTTAATACATACTCTTCCGTATCTGAGCTGTTCAAAATAGTAGCCATGTCCTCTTTAGAGGCTGGATTGTTCGTCATGTAGTATTCATGCATACAATCCGAAAGCGACAGCAACTGCGTCCCATCTGAAACGGTAATATCGGCAAGTTCGATGTTCTGCACGGTTTTTTGCAGCGTATGATTTTGCAGCATCAAGTGCAGCGTCATGCTGGCAATCAATCCAATGGTAAAAACTGCCATTAAGATAAAAAACAAAATCGAAAGCAGCACACCTTTTACACCGTGCTTGGTGTGTTTTTCCGACTGTTTTTCGGATTCCTTTGTTTTTGGTTTCATCTGTCAATTCCTCCCATGACATATACAGTAGTCCGTAAGAACCCGTCTATGTAAGTGCAATTTGACACCCCTTTCATCAATTGACAATTCCCTGTGAATTGTGAACAGGTTCTAACTTTTTAAAGTACTGTTTGATTGCTGTTATTATAACATTCTAGATCTATTCTGTCAATAGGTGTCAACATCAAAAATGGAGCTGTTTTGGATGCAATTCCATCCAAAACAACCCCTTTTTATTATGTATATGATTTTTATTCGCTGCGTGTGCCTGCCTGCACAATGACCTCTGCAACCAGTTGCGGTGGCAGCTGTTCATAGCGAACCGGCTCCAACTGGAACACCCCTCTTCCCTGCGTCATCTGCCGCAGAAGCAATGCAAAGTCTGCCATTTCCCGCATAGGAACTTCCGCAGAAATAATGGTAAGTCCCTTTTGTTCTTCAGACGGTGTCATTCCCATTACACGGCCACGGCGCTTGTTCAGTTCTCCCATCATATCACCTGTATTCTCATCCGGAACAGTGACATCCAGCTGTCCGATTGGTTCCAACAATACCGGATCTGCCTGCCGGACACCCTCTTTATAAGCAAGTGACGCTGCCGTTTTAAAAGCCATTTCCGAAGAATCAACCGGATGATAGGATCCATCCACCAAAATTGCCTTCAAGCCAACCATTGGGAAGCCTGCCAAAACACCCTTCTGAACGCATTCCTGCAAGCCTTTTTCCACTGCCGGGAAGAAATTCTTCGGTACAGCTCCACCGAATACACGTTCTTCAAATACCAGTTCATCGGAAAGACACGGTTCAAATTCAATCCAAACATCGCCATACTGTCCATGCCCGCCGGACTGCTTCTTATATTTGCCCTGTACTTTTACCTTTTTCCGAATGGTTTCCCGGTAAGCAATCTTTGGTGCAGTCAAGGTAACAACTACGCCAAAATCGTACTTCAATCTGGATGTAACAGCAAGCAAATGCTGTTCGCCCAATCCCGTCAGCAACATCTCTCGTGTATCTGGATTCTGTACATAGGAAAGGGTCTGATCTTCCTCCAGCAGCTTCTGCATTGCTACCGATAATTTGCTCTCCTCCCCACGTGCTTCCGTATGAACTGCCATACAATAGCATGGATGCGGAAAGGCAGGCTGTTCCAGCGCTGCAATTTTTCCAGCAGCACACAAGGTATCCCCTGTATGGGCACGCAGTTTCGGCACTGCCACAATGTCTCCGCAACATGCCTGATCAGTTTCCTTCTGCCGCTTTCCGGTTAGGAATACCATTTTTCCAATCTTTTCTGTTGTTCCATCAGATGCATTCACCAGTTCCATGCCGGATTCCAACACACCAGCACAAACTTTCAGGAACGACAATTTTCCAGTGAAAGGATCCACTGCGGTTTTAAAAACATAAGCACAAACCGGTTCCTTTGCATTACAGGTAATTTCAACAGGTTCTCCTTCCGGATCAGAAGCCAGCAGTACTTCTTCCGGACTCGGATTGGGAACCAACAGTTCCATTTCCTTCATCAGCATATCTACGCCAGCCATTGTAGCAGCAGATACGCAGGTAACCGGTGTCAGGATGCCGGCTTCCATACCACGGTGAATGCCGTCTACCCGTTCCTTCTGCGTAAATGGCTCCCCAGAGAAAAACTTTTCAAACAAAGCCTCATCCGTTTCTGCGATTGCCTCCGAAAAAGCTTCCACCAAGCCATCAATTCGATAGCTGAGCTTTTCAGAAAGTTCCGCAGTCGGCATTTCAGTTTCCACTGCATTGCCGGATTCATCGTAACGATAGGCTTTCATTTCAATCAGGTTGACATAAGAAACAACCTTCCGATCTACAATCACAGGAACCACAATCGGGCAAACCGTCGGCCCAAATTCAGATTTCAACTGCGTAAAAACGTTATAGAAGTTGGCATTTTCATCATCAATCTTGGTAACTACAAACAGTTTCTGTTTTCCCATTTTGGAAGCTGCATCATATGCCTTATGCGTTCCCACTTTCACACCGGATTTTCCGGAAACGGTAATCATTACACAATTGCTGGCAGAGATTCCTTCTACCATTTCGCCTGCAAAATCAAACAAACCCGGTGTATCCAGCAAATTGATCTTCTGGTCTCCGTTTCGAATGGAGGCAGCAGTCATATATACAGAAGACTTTCGCTTCAATTCTTCCGCTGTATAATCGGATATGGTATTTCCTTCTGCCACAGAGCCAAACCGTTCGGTTACACCACCTTGATACAACAATGCTTCCAACAGTGTTGTTTTTCCGGAACCGGCATGCCCGGCAAGTGCAATATTTTTAATTGATTTTGTTTCATATTCCATCATGGTTTTCTCTCCAATCCAGTTCATTTCATTTGTTGCAGCAATATCTCGTACCAAACTGTATGGTAATTGCAAAGCTGTTATTCCTAATTATATACTATTTTACCATAAATTGCAATAGGTTTTTGAAAAAATATATGCAAAATTTCAATTCCTTTCCACAAAGCAGCAAAAAACCATCCCCGGCTGCTGCCGAGGATGGTTCTGTTTATTGCTTCTTTTGCGCTTCCGAACGGACTGCTTGATAAGCCTGTTCATAGAAATATTCCTGTGCATTCAAAAGCGGCTCTGTTCGTTCTGCTCGGCGGTAAGTACCGTCCGGCTGCTGAATTCGTGCTTTTACATTGTCCTGCATCATGATGCGGAACATTCCCACAATCCGTTTCCGAATATCGGCATCGTAAACCGGTGCGCCAACTTCTACACGGCGACGGGTATTTCGTGTCATCAAGTCTGCGGAAGCAATGTAAACCTGCTGCGACTCTCCCGTTCCAAAAATATAAATTCGATTGTGTTCCAGGAATCGTCCCACAATGCTGCGCACTGTAATGTGTTCGGTCAAATCTGGAACGCCAGCCACCAGGCAGCAGCTTCCACGCACAATCAATTCAATGGTTACGCCTGCCTGTGATGCCTCAATCATCTTCTGAATCAAGTATTTATCCGTCAGGGAATTGATCTTGATTCCAATATAAGCAGGTTTTCCCTGTTTTGCCTTTTCAATTTCTGCATCCATTTTATCCGCAATCTTATTTTGGAGACATTGTGGCGCAACCAATAGATGTTTGGTTTCTTCTACCACCTGTCCCAAGCACAGCGACTGGAAGACCTGATTGGCTTCCATGCCAATTTCCGGATTGGCCGTCATTAAAGAGTAGTCCGTGTAAATTTCTGCGGTTTTTTCATTGTAATTTCCCGTTCCAATCTGCGTGAGATATTCAATCTTGGAACCCTTTTTCTTGGTAATCAAACACAGCTTAGAATGCACCTTCAGCCGATCCAAACCATAAATAATCCGGCAGCCTGCATCTTCCAGACGGCGAGACCATTCAATGTTGTTTTCCTCGTCAAATCGTGCCCGCAGCTCGACAAGCACCACAACCTCTTTTCCATTTTCGGCAGCTTCAATCAGTGCTTCTACAATTTTACTGTTCTGTGCCACCCGGTACAGCGTCATCTTAATGGAAACAACATTGGGATCTTCCCCTGCCTCCTGAAGCAGCTTCAAGAACGGACGAATGCTTTCATATGGGAAAGACAGGAACCGATCTTTTTCTTCAATCTGCTTCATAACAGAACGACTACTGGAAAAGTCCGCCGACCGCTGCGGAACTCTTCTCGGATAAAAGAGCGATCGATTGCGGCGCAGCATATCCCGAACCTTTCCCAAGAAAGAAAGATTCAGCGGTGCTTCGGAATAGAATACCTGTTCCTCTTCCAAACGCAAATACGTGCAAAGCTTTGCAATCACAGAAGGATCCATCAGACGGGAATACTCCATCTTTACTGGACAAAGTTTTTTCCGCTTCCGAATCAGCTTTTCCATCTCTTCCCGGTAATCCACATCGGTATCGTTGGAGCCTTCCACCGGATCAATATCCGCATTGCGGATAATCCGAATGAGCGTTTTGCTTCGAATGATATGATGCGTGAAAATTTCCGGTGCAAAATGCAGGATCAGCTCCTCGGCCAAAATAAATCGGTTTTTGTTGCCGGGCAGCATGATATACCGTGGAAACACCTCACTGCTGCAAGGCACAATTCCCAACTTCTCATTGCCCTTCTTTTCCAGCACTGCAACCGCATAAATGGCTTTGTTTTGCAAAAACGGAAACGGCTGTTTTTTGCCAATGATCTGCGGCGACAGCAGCGGCTCCAGCTCAGTCTTAAAATATTGCTTTAAGTACGCTGCTTCTTTTTCGGAAATAGAATGAAAATCGACTACGGTGACGTTTTTCTTTTCCAATTCCCTTTGCAGATTCAAATACACCTTATCTTTACAGCGCAGCAGTGTTCGTACTTCCTGGAAGATTGCATGCAGCTGTTCTTCACAAGTCATATTGGTCTTATTTTCCCGGATATTCTTGGAAACCAGCATCTGATCGTAAATAGAACCCACCCGCACCATAAAGAATTCATCTAAATTACTTTGAAAAATAGATAAAAAAGAAAGGCGTTCGCACAGAGGATTCTCCGGATCCTGCGCCTCTTCCAAAACACGTTGATTAAACTTCAACCAGGAAAGTTCCCGGTTGGCATAGCAATTCATTAACTCCATATTCATGTCTCCTTTGGTCAAAAGCAATTCTAAACAAAATACACCTGGTAATTTTGTATAAGATTGCTGAAAAATCATTTTCATTTTGATTATACACTATTTTCAAAACAAAATCCAGCTTTTTCACTTTAAATCTATGTTAATTTATGTTTTGCATATATTATATTCATCTATTTTGTGCAAAATCACAAATTTTATCCCTGCATTTCAACCTTTCTTTTTGGCATAGCAAACAAAGAATGGCGTATTCTTTTGATGACACGCCGAACAATACACTGCTATATCTGGAGATTTCTGTAAAATCGAAATAAATTTTTACAATTTCAATTGAATTTCTGTGCAGAATATGCTATAATAGGTCAATTGAGTGCTGCGGATATCCGCAGACGGAATTAGGGAAGGCTGTGATGATAGGGTTGGAAAAAAAGCTGGCTTTATATGGATTTAACAATCTCACAAAAACATTGAGTTTTAACATTTATGATGTTTGCTATGCAAAGTCAGAACGAGAAAAACAAGATTATATCCGTTATATTGACGAGCAGTACAACTCCGAACGATTAACAAAAATCTTATGTGATGTCACCCGCATGATCGGTGCTACTATTTTAAATATTTCCAAACAGGACTACGAACCGCAGGGCGCTTCTGTCAACGTTTTGATTGCAGAAGGTTCTGTTGCCCCTGATCAGATTGATGACTCCTGCAACCAGGGAAGTCCTTTTCTCAATCGGCGGGATGTCCACGCCCATTTGGATAAAAGCCACGTCACGGTACACACATTTCCGGAGAGCCATCCGGACAATGAAATTACCACCTTTCGAGTGGATATCGATGTTTCTACCTGTGGGGAAATTTCTCCGCTGAACACACTGGATTACCTGATTCGAAGCTTCGATTCAGATATTATGACCATTGACTATCGGGTTCGTGGATTTACCAGAGACATTACCGGAAAAAAATATTTCATCGATCATGATATTACGTCCATTCAGGATTATATCAGCTCTGACATTTTACTGAAATATGATACGCTGGACATGAACGTCTACCAGTGCAACATGTTCCACAGCCGCATGCTGATCAAAGAACTGGAACTACAAAACTATCTGTTTAAAACGGATGTCTATGAGTTGGATCCCAAAGTACGGCTGGATATTACCAACCGCCTGCGCCGTGAGATGATTGAAATCTACAGCGGCATGAACATCTACTAGAGGAGGGGGCAACATGCAGCTTACGCAGCAGGATGCACCGCTATTGGAAGCTTTAGAAGAACATCGACTCAACCGCGTGGTGCGATTCGATGTTCCCGGCCATAAAGGCGGTCGAGGCAATCAGGAGCTCAGCCGCTTTCTCGGTGCAAGCGCCGTACAAATGGATGTTAATTCCATGAAAAATCTCGACAACCTCTGTCACCCGGTTTCTGTCATCAAGGATGCACAGGAGCTGGCAGCAGAGGCCTTTGGGGCAAAGCACGCTTTCTTTATCATCAATGGCGCAACCGGCGCCAATCAGGCAATGATTATGTCAGTCTGCAAAGCCGGTGACAAACTTATTATGCCACGAAATGTACACCGCAGTGCCATCAATGCACTGGTTGTAAACGGTGCCATTCCGGTTTATGTAGATCCGGACGAAAACAAAGATCTCGGCATTCCGCTCGGCATGCGGGCAGAAGATGTCGAACGTGCCGCCATCGAAAACCCGGATGCAAAAGCCATCCTGGTCAACAATCCGACTTATTACGGTGTCTGCGCCGATTTGAAAAAAATCGCAGAAATTGCACATCGCCATAACATGCTGCTGCTCGCTGATGAAGCACACGGTACACATTTTTACTTTGGCGAAAATCTGCCATGCAATGCCATGGCGGCTGGCGCCGATATGGCTGCGGTCAGCATCCATAAAACTGGCGGCTCTCTGACACAAAGTGCAATGCTGCTCTGCCAGGATACCGTCAATCCGGACTATGTGCGGCAGATTATCAATTTAACGCAAACGACTAGCGTCTCTTACCTCCTGATGGTTTCCTTGGACATCGCACGGCGCAATCTGGCACTAAACGGCAGAGAACTTTATGACAAAGCGGTGCAGTATGTCAACTATGCCAGAGAGGAAATCAACCGAATTGGCGGCTACTATGTCTATGGAGATGAGCTTTGCAACGGAGATTCCTTCTATGCGTTTGACCGCACCAAGCTTTCCATTCATACCCGAAACACGGGACTTGCCGGAATCGAAGTATATGACCTGCTCCGAGATGAATACGGCATTCAAATTGAATTCGGTGACATTGGCAATATTCTTGCCATCGTCACAGCTGGCGACCGTGCATTGGAAATTGAACGCTTAATTTCTGCACTCTCTGAAATCAAGCGGCTGTATGGCGGAGATCCAACCGGCATGCTCAACAGTGAATACATTCCGCCGGAGGTCATTCTGCCACCACAGCAAGCGTTTTATGCCAATAAAAAAGCCGTCCCGCTCCAGCAGAGCATTGGAGAAATCTGTAGCGAGTTTGTCATGTGCTATCCGCCGGGCATTCCCATTCTAGCTCCCGGCGAACGGATTACAACAGACATTGTGGATTATATCTGCTACGCCAAGGAAAAGGGCTGCTTCTTAACAGGACCACAGGATATGAACATTACAAAGTTAAACATCGTTCAGTGACCACTTTGAAAATCAGATTGATTGTGACCATGCAAAGAGAGAAGCAGCCGACAAAACGCTTCTGCATGCATACATATAATACAATGATGAGAGGATAAGGAGGTACTTTGTCATGTTTCGGACGATGAGAAGAAACAAACAGCAGATGGAGCCATCCGACTGCATTGAACTTTTAAAACAGGAGCCACGAGGCGTACTGTCTATGATCGGCGATGATGGTTATCCTTACGGCATTCCCATGAATCACTGGTACTGTGAAGCAGATGGAAATCTTTACTTTCACGGCGCAAAAACCGGACATAAGATCGACGCCATTACAGCCTGCGAGAAGGTTTCCTACTGCGTACATGATAAGGCTACCGGGAACCCGGCGAATGGCCATTACACATCAAGAGCGTGGTCGTATTCGGCAGAATGCAGCCAGTAACAGATCCGGAAAAAGTGCTGAAAATCTGCACGAATCTTTGTCGCAAGTTTACGGAGGACACCGCTTATCTGGAACATGAACTGCGTCATTCCGGACCGAATGTGCTCTGCCTGGTTCTGAAGCCGGAGCACATCACCGGAAAAAAGGTCAAAGAATCCTAGCACCGATTCCCATTGCGGGCATGCCCTTTCTAGGAACTAGTTTAAAGAAAAAAGGAGTTTGCTTATGGATATCTGGTATACCGAAAATCATACAGACAACGTCCGACTTTCCTTTCGGATTGACCGCCAGCTTGCCAGTGTGCAGAGCGATTTTCAGCGCATTGACATTTTTGAATCGGTCGAGTTCGGACGTATTATGACACTGGATGGTCTGCTGATGCTGACCGAAAAGGATGAATATGTCTATCACGAAATGATTACACACATTCCAATGGCAACCAATCCAGGCATTCGAAACGTCCTGGTTATCGGCGCAGGAGACGGCGGTACGGTGCGAGAGCTTTGCCGCTACCCCACCATTGAACACATTGATATGGTAGAAATTGATGAGATGGTGGTGGAACTTTCCAAGAAATATCTGCCATTTACTGCATGCAGCTTAGAAGATCCCCGTGTCAACATTCATATTCAGGATGGACTCCGGTTTGTACGTCGAGTCGATCGATTGTATGACTTGATTATTGTCGACTCCACCGATCCATTTGGGGTGGGAGAAGGCTTATTTACAAAAGAATTTTACGGGAACTGCTTCCGTGCCCTGCAAGAGGATGGTATTCTGGTCAATCAGCATGAAAGTACCTTCTATACTGCCTATGCCAATTCCATGAAACGGGCACACAGCAGAATCAAGCAGTTCTTCCCCATTGCGCTGGTCTATCAGGCGCACATTCCGACCTATCCATCTGGGCACTGGCTGTTTGGATTTGCTTCCAAAAAATATGATCCCAGACAGGATTTGCAGGCGGATTGGTGGAATAGCCTGGGCATGAAAACCCGATATTACAACACCATTCTGCATCAAGGCTGTTTTGCAATTCCCAACAATGTGCGGGATGCACTGCGGGAATCCGAAGCAGACAAGCGATAAGGAGCAGACATGGGATTATTGGACTTATTGAATCGGAAAGAGGATGGCGTCAAAGCATTCGAAAAGATTGAAAAAACGGATTCCGCACTGCATACCGCAAAAGAACTCCGCAGTGAGATTCTGCAAAAGGCAGCGATTCCCTGCATGAAATTACAGCTGACGGATCTTGAACCGGGTTTGTTCGACAGCAAAGTTGGCGGCATTGGCTATGTACCACGTGACGCAGAAATTCCGAAGGACAGCAAGGGGACACAGCTGCGGCTCCTGGCACAGATCAATTGTGCAGAGATCACGCTAGAACATTTTCCGCATCAGGGACTGCTGCAATTCTGGATCTTGAATGATGATGTCAGCGGACTGAATTTCGATGACAACACTTTGCAGGACACCTTTCGGGTACTTTATTACAAGGAGCCAGATAAAACTGTAACGGAAGAAGAAGTCCGCAGAAAAGTACAGAGGTTTTCTTCTGAGGAGAAAGATGATTTTCCAGTGATTGGCTGCTATGGACTGGCATTCTCCGCAGAAATGGATCCCCTCTCTTCCAGCGATTATCGATTTGAAGACCGTATCAAGGAACTGGTATGGCAGGATTATCCAGAGGAGGCAGAAAGCCTGCTGGAAAATATAGACGACTTTATGGACGAGGATGGAGAAGACTGGGGCGGCGGGCATAAGATCGGCGGGCGGCTATCCGGGCTTTACCCAATGGGATCCCAGAGGCAATGGAGACACGCATGACGTCCTGCTGTTTCAACTGGACAGTGACATGGGAACCAACTGGAACATTTTATGGGGAGACTGCGGGATTTGCAACTTCTTCATCAATCGGAAAAAGCTGAAAAACTGCGATTTCAGTGATGTGATTTATAACTGGGATTGCTGCTAATAAACAATGATTTGATTTTTTGGAGGTATATGAGTCATGGGAAAAGCGTTAATTATTGGTGCCGGCGGTGTAGCTGGCGTTGTCATTCACAAGTGCTGTCAGAACAGCGAAGTTTTCACAGAAATTTGTATTGCAAGCCGCACCAAGTCCAAGTGTGATCGATTCAGGGAAGAACTCCAGGATAAAACATCCACTAAGATTACAACCGCACAGGTAGATGCCAATGATGTGGAGCAGCTGATTGCCCTGATCGAACAGGAAAAGCCGGATATTGTGATCAATGTAGCACTTCCCTATCAGGATCTGACTATCATGGATGCCTGCTTAGCCACCAAGACCGACTATGTTGATACGGCAAACTATGAACCGGAAGATACCGCAAAATTTGAATACAAGTGGCAGTGGGCTTACCGGGAACGGTTCGAAAAGGCTGGCATCACCGCACTGCTGGGCAGCGGATTTGATCCGGGCGTTACCGGTGTCTTCTGCGCTTATGCACAAAAACACTATTTTGACGAAATTCACTATATTGATATTCTGGACTGCAACGGCGGCGACCATGGCTATCCGTTTGCTACCAACTTCAATCCGGAAATCAACATCCGGGAAGTTTCCGCAAAGGGCAGCTACATTGAAGACGGCAAATGGGTAGAAACAGAGCCCATGGAAATCAAACGGGAATACAACTTCGATGAAGTGGGCGAAAAGGATATGTACCTGCTGCACCATGAAGAACTGGAATCCCTGGCGCTGAACATCAAGGGCATCAAGCGCATTCGTTTCTTTATGACCTTTGGACAGAGTTATCTGACTCATCTGAAATGCCTGGAAAACGTAGGAATGACTTCCATTGAACCCATCCTGTTCGAAGGCAAGGAAATTGTACCGCTACAGTTCCTGAAGGCTGTTCTGCCGGATCCGGCTTCCCTGGGTCCTCGTACCGTAGGAAAAACCAACATTGGCTGCATTTGTCAGGGTGTCAAGGACGGCAAACCAGTAAACTACTATGTTTACAATGTCTGTGACCATCAGGAATGTTACAAGGAAGTCGGCTCTCAAGCCGTTTCCTATACCACTGGCGTTCCGGCAATGATCGGCGCAATGCTGGTAATGACTGGAAAATGGAAGAAACCTGGCGTTTACAACGTGGAAGAATTTGATCCAGATCCGTTCATGGACGCATTGAACAAGTGGGGGCTGCCTTGGAAAGAAAACTTTGATCCGGTATTAGTAGATTAAATCAAACCAATCTGTATGAAACAAAAGAAGCGTTCCGCACTGGGCAGAACGCTTCTTTCCTGTAAACCCTCTTATATTTGAAAAGGAGTTTTTTCATGGACTTTGAATCTTTATTTGATCTTCCCATTGATGATCTACACACCCCGTGCTATCTTACCGATGCACGGCTGCTGCAAAAAAATACGGCATTACTGAAACAGATTCAGCAAGAAACCGGATGTAAAATCTTGCTGGCACAGAAAGCATTTTCCATGTTTGCTGCTTACCCTTTGATTCGGGACGACCTTGCCGGAACCACTGCCAGTGGACTATATGAGGCAAAACTGGGACGGGAAGCCTTCGGCAAGGAAGTACATGTGTTCTCCCCTGCCTATACCCAAGAAGACTTCACACAACTGCTGATGCTGTGCGACCACATTGTGTTCAATTCGTTTGGACAGTGGAAAAAGTATCGGGAACAGGTACAGCACGCTCCACGGAGTATCTCCTGTGGCATGCGCATCAACCCCGGCTATGCCGAAGTAGAAACCGATCTGTATAACCCCTGCATTCCCGGCTCCCGCATGGGGGTACCGCTGGAACAAATGGAGGAGGATGGTTTTGACGGACTGGACGGAATTCACTTCCACACCATGTGCGAACAAAACTCCGATGTACTAGAGCGTACCCTCGATCACATGCTGCCTCGATTTGATAAATGGCTCAAACGCTGCAAATGGGTGAACTTCGGCGGCGGTCACCACATTACTCGACCAGATTATGACGTAGAGCGCCTGATTCGCTGTATCCGGCGTGTCCAGGAAGCATACGGCGTACAGGTATACCTGGAACCAGGAGAGGCAGTTGCGCTGAATGCCGGTTATCTGGTGGCAACGGTCTTGGATATCGTACACAACGGCATGGACATTGCCATTCTGGATGCATCAGCAGCCTGCCACATGCCGGATGTTCTGGAAATGCCCTACCGCCCACATATTCTATATAGCGGAACCGCCGGCGAAAAGGCACATACGTACCGGCTTGCCGGAAACACCTGCCTTGCCGGAGATGTCATTGGAGATTACTCCTTCGACCATCCGCTGCAAGCCGGAGACAAGCTGGTTTTCTGTGACATGGCGATTTATTCCATGGTGAAAAATAATACCTTCAACGGCATGCCGCTGCCGGATCTCGCATTGTATCAGGATGGGAACATAACATGCGTCAAACGATTCGGCTATGAAGACTTCCGGGAGCGGCTTTCCTGATGGCAGGCTGTACCCTTTGCCCAAGACGTTGCGGCGTGATTCGCACCCAGGCGCGTGGATTCTGCGGCGCACCGGATACCATCTATCTGGCACGTGCTGCGCGGCACGACTGGGAGGAACCCTGTATCAGCGGAACCAATGGATCCGGTGCCCTATTTTTTTCTGGATGCAGCCTGCGCTGCTGCTATTGCCAGAATGCCGTCATCAGCCACCAGATGCACGGCACACCCGTAACTGTTTCACAGCTTCGCAGCTGCATGCTGCATCTGGAACAGGAAGGGGTTCACAACTTAAATCTGGTCACCGGAACACAGTATGTCCCACAAATTCTGGAAGCACTGGATCCTATCAAGTCCCGTCTTTCCATTCCGGTTATCTGGAACACCAGCGGCTATGAAACTTTGGAAACACTTGCCTTGTTAAATGGATATATTGACATTTATCTGCCGGACTTCAAATATATTCAACCCGAGACGGCAAAGTGGCTCTCCATGGCAGCAGATTATCCGACGGTAGCGAAAGCTGCCATTCTGGAAATGATCCGGCAAACTGGGCCGCTGCAATGGAACGGAACTCTGTTGCGGCGAGGGACTATCATTCGGCATCTCGTTTTACCGGGACACCGCAAGGAATCCATGGCCATACTGGACTGGCTGGCCGCTCACACGCAAGCAGACCACCGTCTTGTCAGTATCATGGGGCAGTACACCCCCATGCCGGGTGCTGCCTTGCCGGAGCATGCCCTTTCCCGTACCATTACCACCATGGAATATGACAGTGTCGTGCAGCATGCCGCCGAATTGGATCTGCAAGGATATTGCCAGGAGCGCAGTGCCGCTGGTCTGCAATTCATTCCAGACTTTTCAGAAAATCCGGTTTCCTTCTTGGATTTTGCATAATTTGCAAAAATATTTGATAAATAGCCCTTGCTTTTTTGGAAGAAATGCGGTATAATACGAAAAGAAGCTTGCACGCTTTTCGGAATCTGTTCCGGCAAAATGCAGAACGATTCCAGCCACCAGAAAAAAGCCAACCGGCAGATTGGAGTTTGAAACATGAGCGACGAATTAGAATTTGGACTGGATTTGTACACGCTGGAAGATGAAGACGGCGTAGAATCCACCTTTGAAAAAATTGATGAACTGGAATATGAGGGCAATCGTTACGTTGCTTTGATTCCTTACTATGAATCAGAAGAAGATGCACTGGAAGATGACGGCGAGTTCATCGTACTGATGGAATCCGAAGAGGATGGTGAAACATTCTTTGTCACCGTGGATTCCGAAGAAGATTACGACAAAATCGGCAGTATGTTTGCAGAACGTATTCAGGATTTGTTTGATTTTGACGAAGACGCAGAAGAAGAATAAGTGGATCGTAAATAAACATTGCTGAATTTTTGAATATTCTGCATGAAACAAAATTCACACTTGATTTTTTTTCGTACATGTGGTATAATAACCATAGCAAAAGAAAGACTGCCTTGTTTGTGACTATGTGGTTTTTTATAATCCAACACTCTTTTCTAGGGAATTTAGCTCCGGGTGCGGATTGCAGACCTCCCGCTTTTGCGGAGGAAGGGAGCGTGAACCATTCGGGCGGATACCCACCTTGCCTTTCGGCTTGGTTTTATGTGCCACAAGACGGCAAGGCGGTTTTTTATAAGCGATTTACAGCAGTCGTATGTTTTGATACGGCTGCTGTTTTTTTATTTTATCCACCTAAATTCACCATAAGGAGGGATCCCATTGAAAGACAGCATCCAACAAATGGAAGAACAAATTCAAGCCATGCAGGAACAGCTCAATCAACTCAAAGCCCAACAGGCTGCCATGAAATCTGCATCCACAGAACCCAATCACGCACAACCTGCTGCAAAATCAGAAGTTCCACCGACGACTTCCTATCCATCTTGGAATACCAGTCCGCCGCCTGCCGCACACCAGCATTCCGTTTATCCTGCACAAACTCCGCATGCTCATCCGATTCCACCAACTTATTCCTGGAATCCAACGCCACCGCCAATGCCTACCAAACCGAAAAAAGAATGGGATCAGCTTTTTGCCAAAAAGTTCATGGGGATTCTTGCATCCGGACTAATTCTAATTGGCGGATTGGTCCTGCTCGCTTTACTTGCAGCAGATTGGGTAAAATGGATTCTACTGACTGGAATCGGCAGTGGTCTGCTTGCTGTCGGAAGCATCGGTGCCAGGAAACAACCTGCCTACCTTTATTTTTTCCATGCCATTTCGGGACTGGGTGCCGCATTGCTTTATGTTACAATTCTCCTGCTTTGGAAAACATATCCAACTATTCCGTTTCCCGTTTTTTATGGCATGCTGCTTCTATGGACGATTTCTCTGCTGCTTTCCATCAAACAGAAAAATACATTGCTGCCCGTAATCAGCTTGATTGGCATGTTTTTCTCTGTTTTCATTCCGTATGGTTCTGGCCGTCCCACGCAAAATTTCATGCTTGCCGGTTTGATTACAATTGTTTCCCTGCTTTCCATTTTTCTAGACACTCCTGCGCAAAGAACCACCACCCTGCTCTCCCTTTTCTTTACAGAGGGAAGTATTGCATGTTTTCTGGTTCGTATCTGGCTTTTACATACCTTCCGCCACACTGCATTTGTTTCTTGGATTGCAGCCATTGCACTGTTCACGGCGCTCTTGCTGACTCTGACGCTTTGGTATGCCATTCGAATTGATCGACCGGCCAATCATTCCACAGACTGTGGGTTATTTCTCAACCTTGGCAATCTGATTCTCCTTTTCAGTGGACTCTTGATCTGCATGCAGCTTTTGAAGTATACCGAAGCAGTGATGCGTCCTTTGGTTGGAACTGGCTTGCTTCTGCTCTCCCTGCTTTGCTTATCTGCATCCAAAAAACGAGATCTTCCCTTTCAAATTTCCCTGGCAGGATGCTGCATCCTGCATCTCTTTTTACTGCTCCTCCATGCCTCTCCGCTTACACTGAGCATTTGGGTTACAGTCGCCAGCTGTCTAATCGGATATGGTGTGCTTCGGCGATTTCCTATTTTTTGCACCATCGGTTACCTATACAGTATGGTGGGCTCCATTTTGATCCTACGACAGCCAGTTCTTGCAGATATCTCCTTCTCGACTCGTATTGCCATCTGGATGCTCATCCTTGCAGGCTTACAATTTGCTGCCTTTTTATCTCGAACAATCCTTTGGAAACGGACATCTGTTTTACCCGTAACCATTCTCCACTTTCTCCTTTTTGCTGCGACACTTTCCTTCTTACAAGATGCAGACTGCTCACTCCCTTTGCGTCTCTTACTAAGTCTCGCAGGAATTGGATACACGTTGCTCTGGAACGACACCTGTTACAAAGATCTGCGAGCCGGCAAGAAAGACGTCAGCATTCTATTTGGTGTTCTGTCCATACTTACGGTAGTCGGTATTTTAAATGCATTCCTGGAGCAGTCTCTCTTTGTCAGCATTGTTTGCCTGTTGCTGGCGATTGGCTTCATTCTCATTGGATTTCTTTGGAAGAACAGCACCATCCGACAATTTGGACTGATTGTAACCTTTATCAGTCTCTTTAAACTGCTGGTCATTGATCTGGTGGATTTGCTCTCTGGAGAGGGAATTACCCGTGCAATATGCTGTATGATCAGCGGTGTGCTCTGTTTCCTCATTCATTTTATTTACAGCAAATTTTCTGCTTCCGATTCAAAATAAATTGCTCCCCCAACAAAACG
>ERZ780151.1039-NODE-1039-length-23046-cov-2.916794_pt1 | contig 23046 bp, 28 predicted proteins | sample MGYA00510983_ERZ780151 | MGnify/ENA primary metagenome ERZ780151 (study PRJEB29588, sample SAMEA2144623) | human gut metagenome | biome: human gut; feature: human-associated habitat; material: faeces | place: Denmark | collected 2008/2010 ... | reverse complement strand
GCTCTGCCGCCGCTGCCTGCCTTAGCAGCCCCCACCGCCCTAAAACGCCTTGGCAATTGCCTCCTTTTAACGTAGCGGTATATGTAAGGACTTTTTATTTCCGCAACGTAGGCAATTAGCCTTTTGTCGCTGCAAGGGGTGTTGGCAATTGTCCATCCGCGGTATGCGCCGGGCGGATGAGCATCATCGGTTCAGTGCTTTAAGAATAAGGAATAATAAACATTTGTTGAAAATACTTTCCAAAACATTTGCATAATCAACAAAAGTTTATTATCTTTGCAGTGTGATTAAAAAGAAAGGACGTAATGAAGAAAAAACGAAAATCAAAGGAACTTAAAGAAAAAGAAGATGACCTGCTGTTCTATTTAGAGTATTGGAAAAAGTTCCCCAATCACTTTCAGAAGATAGCACAAAAGGAAATCGACGAACTTGAAGACAAAATTAAGAACCATTAAGGTAAGCCTCCCGTTAGGGGAGGCAGACCTTCTAAAATAAAGAATGATATGAAAGAACAAATAAGACAGCTCGCAGAAAGAAACCGGATGGCCAAGACCAAAGAGGAGAAAGAGGCCGTGGCCAAGGAGATGGAAACGTTGAAGAACCAAGATCCCAAGGCATTCACCGAGGCCCTTGAAAGTCTTATCCATACAACGGCAAAAGAGGTTGAAGACCTCACCATCGCGGAGAAGATGGGAGAGGTGACAAAAATGATTTCAATGGCATATATCGCCAAGACTTATTTCGGCAAGTCGCGTTCATGGCTTGCGCATAAGATAAACGGCAATAAGGTAAACGGGAAAGTTGCTACCTTTACAGAAGAGGAGCGCAGCATATTCAAGCACGCTCTTGCTGACATGTCGCAGAAATTAGGCTCACTGGGCGTTTCACTTTAGCCCTTTCTTTTAATCACACCAAGCCCCGACACTGAGCCGTGCCGGGGCTTTTTCTTGCAAAAAAAAGCCCCGAGCATAATGCTCAGGGCTGTGCATCCGTAGGCCAACGGACGGCTTGTTGTCAAACGAGGCGATGTTAACGAGCCCCGGCCTAAATCTCTATGGAATCAGCCGCACGGCGTATGCGGTTGCTCAGATCAGTGAGCGCCCCCTTGAGCTGGGCACGCTCCTCGGCGTTAAACTCTGTGTGCTTGTTGTTGCCGTCGCGACCGTCCATCTTATGATAGAACCATGAGGCCGACTTGGTGAAGTAAGTCCTTGCGAGGTTGCCCCATGATATGGCAAGCAGTATGTCATCCATCTGCTGCTTCATTGTCTGCTGTTTGGTTGTCTGCATTGTCTCCATACGTTTCCCTTTCTTTAATGCAAAGAAAATACAAATTATTGTACTATCCAAATAATTAGTACACTAATTTGTACTAAAGGGAAAGATTTAACATTTCACAGATTATCGACGATGGCACGCTCCCGCTCGCTGAGCGTTATCGGTATTACATTTACCGCTGCAGCCTTCACCGCTGCAGCCTTCACCGCTGCTGACTTTGATATTAGCAGGTGGTCGCCAAACAGACCGTTTTTCTTCGGATGCTTATCGAGATTATGAACAAGTACAGCTTCGTCCCTGTAGACGGAGAATGATAAATTTCCTTTTGCCATCGTTTGCAGGTCGGTAACGGCAAGAAGTTCCTTGGGGTATTGATACTTTGTAAATTTCGCTTTCTGTGGTTGCGACGGGCATGCCGCTATTGCCTTTGAGAGCTCGGGCGATATGGTTACAAGGGTATCACCTATCAGGTTCGTGGCAAAGTTGCAGTGTATCTTCGCCCCATTGCTGAATTCTATATTCGGTGCTATAACGACGACGGAGCAGTATTTGAGGCAAGAGAAGATGGTAAGTCCCGGGCCGAAGATGAAGAAAGGTATTCTGCGCTGACTGTAGAACTTGCAAATATTTGTAAACATTGAGAAAGGCGGATTGTCTATCACCACGCCATCCTCCGGGTATTCAGCATGTTCATAGTCTCCACCTGGGTAGAACGGGCGGAGCACCTCTTTTCCCTCCATCGGATAGATGCTCCGAACATAATCCAATACCGCCTCATAAATATCGGGGGGGGTATATGTGTCATCCGTCGTTTTTTCCTTATCCTGAAACTTGACGATATAACTCTCATAGTCATGGAAGACTATAGGATTTTGAGATCCGCCTTTTAACCGTTTTTTTATCATTTCCATAGCTATTTAGAATATGTATTGGTGGACACACTGCGATATTGCATAATAGGGAACCGCTCTACCCCGATGCACAGCGTGTCAAACGCGTCGGAGCCGTCGGTACGGCTCTCCAGCTTGTCCTCCTCTGTCTCCGCGAGTTTCTCACCACTCTTATCTTTCTGGCCGTTCTTCACGCCTGCCGAGGTGATGGAGATGAGCAGGTCAGGATTATTATCCCGGTTGATGAGCACGACGTGACGGGCACGGCCGCGGAACATTCGGTTGATAAGGTCATTCTTCAGAATGTGGTTCATCGGCTTACCAATATACTTAGGTTTCACAGACCAACCTTTCTTCCTCAGGCCGGTGATGATCATTCGATAGAAAGCCTCGGAATGGGTGCCATAGCTGTTGCCCACGAAGGTGGCATCGTAGTAGAACACAACCTGATGGCGACGGTGATAGCGATAGTAGTCGTTGAAGTCATCGAGCAGCTCGGGAATCTTCCGCTCGTATTTCACGAAGATGGACTTCAGCACCCTGAGCTTACCGTCGCGCCCCACCTGGCCGACCACCATCCAGTTGATGTTTGCGTTGGCATCGAAGGCCACGACGAGCGGCAGCTGAGCATCGAGGTCGCTGTCCTGCCGACAGTCGTTCGCTATCGTACCATTATCCAGGTTCTCGAGGTTCAGCACATCCTCATTAGGCGCTGTGTAAAGGTTCACGTCCTCACGCATGCCACCATAGAAGCCGTCCGTACTTATCTCGATGCGCTTGCACATGATCGATGTGGCGAAGGTCAGCGGCGGAAGGTCGCGCTTGGCACGGCGGATGAACTCCTCGCCAAGCAGCGCGAGGTTCTGAATTGATGTGTATTCCTTATAGAGAAGGCACTTCGACCGCAGAAAGCTGAGCTTCGCGTCGATGCGGTCTATCTTCTGCTGGATGGCATCTGCCTGCGAGGGCATAGCCTTCTGCTGGCGCTTGGCCCGCCACTTGGCATAGACCAGTCCCTCGATGGCTTCCACGAGTTCCTTGTCCATGTCATCCTTGTAGGAGAGGAACCAGCTGCCCTTCTTCGTCACCGGCATATCCGAGGTGATGGTCATGCCATGGTGCAGCGGGAAGTTGTGGAAGTACTGCTCGTTGCCTCGGTTGGCCTGAAAAGTCTCATCCTTCAGCTGCTCAAAGTTGATGTACTTCGCCTCGTCGATGATGATGTAGTCGAGCGACATCGAGTTGCTGGTGCCGGCACGATCCTGGGAGATGATGTTACACACCGAACCATTATAAAACGCGACAGTATTCTCCCAATTGGCTGGCGTGAAGATAGGCGATTTCCAGTGCAAGGCCTTCCATGGGCGTTTGCCGACGACATAGTGGAGGTCGCGCTTGAATCCCCATCGCTCCAGGTGTATGAGCATCGAAGGCAGAATGTTGGTCAAGCACCGCTTGACCGACGGCGACACAAATCCGCCCATACTCCCGGGCATTCCCTGAAAACACGTCATCAGACGGCCCGCCTGTATGGCTCCCTTTCCCATACCACGCCCGGCAACGATTACCTCGTCGCGCGTGTTCATGGCGAGGGAGTAGAGCTGCGGGTCGTTGAAATATTCCCTATGAACCTGTTCCGTTTCCATCATGTTCTTCCTTTATCTCCTCGAAGTCGGCATCTTCAATCTTCGTATCACCATATTTCTTCTCCAACTTACGGATACGGTCTCTCAGTCCCGGAACCTTCTGTATGCCGATAACCGTCGGATCATCGGTCATCTCGAACTGCTGCGGCACAATCTTGTCAAACTCCAGCTCCGGCTCATCGTCCTTGTCGGTACGGTTGTTCATGATGCGGTTCTTCTCTATGGATGCCACGGCGCGCAGGTCGCCACGCTGTCTTGCCATCCTCAGATCCTCTTCAAGGTCTCGGTTGATCTTCCATCGCATGAAATCTTTTGAAGCCTGTTGCAGGTTACCCATCAGGATTTGGGTGAGATGCAGGTCGTCGTATGCCTGAGCCCGGCCCACCTTGAACTTCTTCATGTCGTAATCCACAATCTCCTTATCGAACTTCGACGGGAACTGCAGCCAGTAGGCATAGATGCCACGCAGCCGTTGCAGCCGTTCCCGGATGGAAACGGCCACATTCTGTTGCTGCAGCTCGTTGTCGTCGAGGACAACGAGCTTGGAATATTCATCTATATTGATTGGTAAGCTCATGTCTATATCATTGTCACAGAAGAGAGCTGCCGTTCCATCAGACTCAGACACTCGGATACTGAGAATGGAGACCCTGCGCATGCCGCGTCGCGGATATCCTCACGTATTTCCCTGGCAGTAACGGCTACGCCGTGGAAGAAAGCGATACGAGCGGGATGCCCCAAGGTATTGATGTCATCGATAAATTCCGACTCATCAATACCCAAAAGGGCGGAAATCTCCGAGGGGGTCATCATTCTCTTTGCCTCTTCCTCTATCCCTTGAAGCAACTCTTTCGAATAATCCATTGAGGTCTATTGATTTTTTTATGATTCCGTCGAGTCCTGTGTATAGGTCAAGAAATGCCTGTTGCGATGTCGTTACCATGGTACACTCGGCACGGTCGCCATAAGTCTGGTTCTGAGAGGAGATGACAGATACCGTCCATCGGTCGTTTTGCACCAGGACAATCTTTGAATGGTTCTGCGCAAGATAGACGTTCTCGAAGCAGCTGCTCATCAGCTTGGCCAACTGTATGGTCTTCTTCGATGCTTTCAGGTCAGCCACGAGAGAAGCTTTCCCTATAAGGCCTTTTTTCCTTAGATTGAGAAAACCGGAGCAGAAAGCGTCCGACGTTGAGAATGTGCTTACCCAAACGTCGGCTCTTCCTGTCTGCGAGAGTATCCATCCGAGCAGTCCAAGAGTATGCAGTCCTGTTCCGAGGAAATACTGACTGGACTGTGCGGACAAAGGCCGCAGGATGTCATCAACCCTCCTGCCCCTGCTCATCGTTTACATCCTTATCATCGGTGGAATCGGCATTTTCTGAGGGTTCAACCGTTTCTGATGGTTTTTCCTCCGGGAAGACAACACCAGCCTCTGCCAGCTTCGTACGTAATTCGTCGCCGATGACCTCACCCTTATCGAGCAGCAGTTGCACACGATCCTGTGTGTTCTGCAGGCTGCCACGATAGGCCTCGATGGTCTTTTCGTCGACACCCTCTGCAAGAGATGCTTTCTTCATGTTCAGAAGTTTATCATCCTTCACCATCTTGCTCAGATAGCTGCGTGCATTGGTAACAGCCTTGGCCGATTCAGCCGGATCCTCGCCATTTTCCACGGTTTCATCGTTGTTTTCCACGATGAAATCGTCATATCTGGCAAACTCAGACTTGTATTTATACCAGGTCTCTTTGAGCGTATTGAGAGACTCCGCAAGGTCACATGGCTCAGTTATGCCGAGACATGTGTTATAGAGGCTCTTGATTTTCTTCCATCTCTCAGCGTTCTGCGGCCATATAGCCTTGATGTTGTCAGGCAGGCTATCATGATCCGGGCGTTTCCCTCCGTGCATGGGGAGATCCTTTTCACTGTCGTCCTTGCTTTCATTTCCTGCCGGCTCTTCGTTTACGGCAGTCTTTAGCTCGCCGAGCAGCTGCTTGGCATCATTTTGCACATCCTCGAGCGTCTGGCCACGCTGACGGATAGGAACGAATTTCTTCAACTCATATACGACCGTTGACTCAAAATGCTTGGGATTGGTCATTACCGTTTGAAACAGCTGTCTGTTACGGTTGAGTTGCAAGAGGAGCGTGGCTCCGCCTATGACATCCTCGGAAGTCCGGTCCGTCTTCGCCAGAAATTCATTCAGTCTCTTAGTGATGGTGTTGTCTATTGGCATATTGTCATTTTTTTGATGTTATAGAAAAGGGGGCGGTCTCACGATCACACGTGAGGACCGCCCCGCACCTATATATTATATGAGAAGAAATGTTTTATTGTTATCCTGATTCAATCTTCTCCTTAGCTGTTATGGGTTTGGCTTCTCTGCTGCAGCTGCCGCGAGCTTACAAGTCGAGCCGTCGATGTCTCCATCAGCGGTGTGGATCTTACCCGTATAGAACGGAGCCGGATGCAGGTCAGTGGCCGATGCCTCTACAGTTGTCGTATTGGAGTCCGTGGGACTTGCACCAGTGTCTTGTTTCAGCTCCAAGGTTGGCGAGAATTCCTCTGAGCCAATGATACGGCACTTGCCGTTACGCTGAGGTACAATCAGAATTAGCTCGTCGTTGTTGGCCTGGTCAATAAAGCCAGTCGCCTCTTCCTCGGTCCCTGGGATGGCAAGTGTGACCTTGTTCAAAAATGTCTTGCATCCGTCGTTCCCCTGATTATTCACTTCAATTTTGCCGTTATCCTTGACAATACCTATCTTATAGAAGTACTTGTCTGCAGCCAGCGTGAAGTCTCCCGTAGTCTGCACAGCCTCCTTTAGTGTCTTCGGACTGTCAGGAACCGAAGGATATTCAAGAATATCTCGCTTTGACGCGGCGTACACATAATCACGAATGCCAGGCAGCTTTTTCTGTCCCGGACATTTCTCCAAATCCTCATATATCGAGGCGTCTTTCGTGCATTTAGCCATATTGCAATTTTATTTTATCGTTAACTAATGAGATGACCGCCACTCATGGGCGACAGTCGTCATGATTATTCTATGCTCCGGCCTTCTTCTCAGCCACTGCGAAGACCTCAGGTGACACACTCTCGAACTGAGTGCCGAAGAACATGTTTGCGATGAAGTCCATGTCGTAGTGGTTCGACAGCGACTTCTCCACGATGTAGTTCTCGTCTGCTGTCTTCTGGTTATAGAGAAGCAGGATGTTTGTCTTCGGCGTTATCAGCATGAAGTCATCCGGGACACACGGCAGTGGGACGAGCTCCACGTTCTTAGCGCCTTCCAGCGTGCGCTTGTCGTAGTTCTGGTTATACGGCAGCGCTCCGTGGCGAGTCTGATAAGCCTCTGTGTAATAGTGATAGGTCATATCACTGATGAACATCTTGAGGTTGGGCTGTTTGCGAAGCTTCGGACTGATTTTCTTACCCCAGTAGAAGCTCTTCAGCGCATCCTCGGCATTAGTCTCTGTGATAGACTCTGTGAGATTGAAGAGGTTTCCAAGCTCCTCGGCAATGTACACCTCCTTGTTCTCGTTGGTACCGGCTATATCGTTATCGATGATGGTCTTGAAGCCGTTGAAGAAGGCTGCTGTCTCATCGAAATTCGTGCCGTCATGCTTTGCAGTGAAGGCATTCATATACAGACGTTCGCCGAGCTTCTTCAATATGTAGGCACAGACCTGTACTACGATAGGCACGTTTTTCAGACCTTCGCCTTTGGTGATATCGCTTCCCAAGATAGTCTGGTAGATTGCATTTGGGTCTATGCCTTCGATGCAGTTGCCGAAGAAGGTCTCGAGCACGCGCCCAGCGAACTTCATATCAGCGTCATGATGCTTGTCTTTCTTATAGTTGCCGATTTCAAACTTACCGCTCATCTCCGTCACCGTCTCACGGTAGCGTATGCCGGTTCGAACTGAACAATTTTTCAGCAAGTCATCCATTGCCAGCATCGGCTGTACAATGAGTTCCTTACGGTATGTCTGATAGGTCTTGGTAAGCTGTTCCGGCGTGAACTTAAAGTTGCCTACCTGTATAGTATTATTCTCTGCTCCCATAATTAAATGTCTTTAATAGATTCTGCGATGTCAAAGGCAGTTACCTGCGGATGCTCATCAGCTGGATTGTCATTCGTTTTGTCCTCTGGCGCTGGATTCTTCTGGAGGTTCTTAATCTGCTCATCCTTTGTGGCGAGATCGTTTTTCACCTTTGCCAGCTCATTGCGCAGCTGGGTCACTTCATCGAGCGGCTCTGTCTTGATGGCTCCTTCGGCCTTCGGTGCCGTTTTCTCTTTCTTATTATCCTCGGCAGGTTCGGTAATAAGCTCATTGAGCTTCTTAGCCTGTTCTGCTGTCAGGACAACCTGCCCCTTATCGTCGGTAGGCAGAGAGTCAACGGCAAGCGCGGCGGTGATAGCCGCAAGTGTTAATGTTGGTTTACTCATCTCTATATTGGTTTCCTCGACGTTAGATTTGTGGAGCAGGTTCTTGATCCCCTGCAACGTCTTCTGCAGGAAAGTCGGAGTTGGATTGCCATCATCATCAGCCACGGCTCCCATTGGTTGCTTAGGCTGTGGCAATGGCGGTATGCCTGCCTCCTGGTACATATTGTTGTTGTTCTCGAATGCGTTTTTGAAGTTTGCCGTGAAGGCCTTAGCCTTCATCTCATCCTCCTTATCCTCTCTGATGGAATCGACGAGTCCGAAGTCAAACGCTTCCTGTGCTGTCAGCCAGTTGCCCTTCTTCATCTGCTTTGCACATTCCTCTTTCGTCTTGTGCGACTTATCCGCGTACATCTGCGCCAGCACATCATCGAAAGTGTTCAGGTCATTGCGCTGCTTCGTTAGATCCTTGATGTAATCGTCCAGCTGCTCTTTGTTGGCCTGACTGTATTTCATGATGACCGTCGATGTATTATGGATGAGGAAGAAGCTGTCCTTGACGATGTCGATAGTAGCACAGCCCAGCATGGCAATCGTTGATATGGATGCGTTCATGCCGAAGGCATGCGCATGCACCTTGCCATGGTCCTTGAAGAGCTGGTTCATGATCAGCCCGTCCATGACATATCCACCGAGAGAGCAGAAGGCGACATGCACATCCTTGTTTTTCTTCTGGTCGAGAAGATAACGCACATAACCGGTAGACAGGCAATCCCATCCACCGATTGTTCCGGTTATGATTATGTCGTATTTCATATTCCTCAGTTTATTTCATCGCAAAGGTAATATATATAATGTACAGGCAAAAACACTCGCTAATCAACGATTTGCGGCAGAGGGTACAGCGATGACCAGGTTACTGTTGTTTCATTCCACGAGTTATCCGATGGCTTTTCCGGCAGACTGTCTTGTACGGTCATCACAGGGAAAGGCCGTCTTTCCGTCCCCAGGAGCAGATGGCTGCCGTCAGCGAGTCTTAGCCTGTAGGCATAATTCTTATGGTCCTGGATCTCCTGACAGGTGTAGAATTTCAATGTTGAGCTGAAAATTGGCACTTTATCATCCACTTTTTCAGTTGTGGAGAGCGAGGCATGCTCTCTGCATACAACCTCGTCCCATTGAATACCTTCGGGCAATTTTATAGAATTGACCCCCAATCTGAGCAATCCGTTAAGGTTGTTGCATAATGTCCGCTCAACCTTAGTTATGATTCTTACTTTATTCATACATCTTTATATTGTTTCTATTAAACGTTCGCCCCCGAACAAATAAGACCTTATCACGTATAGGAATTCTTGCATTTTTTTAGAAAAAAGTTTGCCGGAGCCGATTATTTCTTCCTCAAGTCCACCCCATGCTTGAGGTAAGAGTCACGCATGCGCTGATAGCGCATTTTCAGCGTATAGTCATAATCGGTGTCGATGCCGTTGCGCTCGCACCAGGCGCGCACGCTTTTCAGCAGGGTGCAGCCGCACCGGGTCATCTCGTTGAGGTCCTTCCACATCTGCATCTTGAATGTGTCGTCGATGATCTCCTCCAAGGCTTCCATGGCGTGCTTCGACATATAGTTGTAGCTGATGACACGCTTGCGCCCGCTGTCGGGTATGGCCACGGCCACCGTCCCGTCCTCCCGCTTTGCCGGTTGCCAGTCCTTGGGGCGCAGCGACACGAAGTGCCGGATGCAGGCGTTTTCCGCGGACCGGGATGGAAACACCACCGGGTTGCCATAGTGATGGACCAGCCATTGGCCAATGAATGGCTTGACTTTGAGATAGAAGTAGAAATTGCTCATGTTAGACTGTTTTACTAGGTTTCTCCTGCAAAAGTAGGAAAAATTAGGCACATTTTCAAATCAACGTTGGATTATTAGTTGCATTGTAAATATTATTCAGCATTATCACCTTCTCTTCCTTCTTCTCCTTGTGTCTCTACTTCTGAGTAATTCTGATTTCGTGAAATAATTTTGTGACAACGTTTCATTTGTGACAGACTTCGCAACACGCTGATTTTCAATATCTTTTTATGTCACAGACCTCTGTTGCAGAATTTTTTGGCCGAAATCAAAAGTGCAACATGGGCATTGCTGACCCTATAAAAAAGGCCTTGTCACAAACCCGATTATTTTTGTGACAGTTTGCAACGCAACTTTGTGACAACTTTGTGACACCGCAAACCCCGATAAACACTGACTTTTTCACCTTTTCAAACTCTCTGTTACAAAAGTCACAAAATTTTGGAACAAAATAAGAAAAGGGTCGGGGAAACGAGAAACCGCCAAAAGAGATGTTGGACTTCAAATGTTAAGATGTTTTACTTTCTATCTGCTGTGTTTGTGCAACGCAAAAAGGCGGGGCTGTCGGTGAACCGGCAACTCCGCCCTACAGATAAGATTATATGTAAAGGAAGTGTGACGTGCTAAAACGGGCAGTCGTCCGCGGATGTGTCATCCGCCTGTTTGAAAAGCTCCTGCTGCTTGGGCTGTGGCTTGGGATCTTCCGTCAGCTCCTCAATCTCCGAGGGCTTACTCTTCACGTATATCATGTCTTTTATCTTGCTCAGCCCATCGGGACCTGTTACACGCGACTGGATGCGGCCGGAGGCGTTCTGCATGTCCTTCGGATTCAGACAGTCAATCCATGGCCGGGTGGCGCAGAAGGCTTTCAACTTCTTGTTGAAGCTCTGCATCGTGATGCGGTTCACGTTCGCGAATCTCATATAGTCGTTGAGCACATTGTCGCGCTCGAGAAGCTTGTCGAGGTTGTCGCCCTCGGGCGAGAAGTAACCGTCTGCCCAGTCCTCGAAGTTCGCGCCCATGTCGGCCTTGTACTTGCGCTGGATGATGTTCTCCATCGGCGGTTGTGGCTTATATCCGCTGTCGGCCAGACTGAGGTAGAAGCGGGTGCACTGCAGCCAGAAGTTGATATCGTTGTTCCATTCCTCCTCGGTGTAGTCGTGCTCATAGAGTGTCTTGTGGAAGTCGTCGCGGATAGAACGAGTCTCGAGGTAGTCGTTCTCCTCGGTCTTCTCGTGATACCAGTCGGAGAAAACCATGTACAGGGCGCGTGCCTGACTCGATGGGTCGAAGTTGGTGGGAACGTAGTTGGTGGTGAAGGCGAACTTCGGACTCTCGTCGAAGGGAATGGTGAAGACGTGGTTGTTCTTAGGGTTCACGGTGAGATCCGAGGTGATGCTGTCGTAGAACTGGCCGAGGTCCATATAGCGGTCGCAGTCGTCGACGAGTACCATGTCGGTGAACTGTGTCACCTGCTCCAGTACGTGCGGGTCATCCATGAGGTTGCGCTTGCGGCCGGAGAGCGACACGGTCTTGCGCATCTTCTGGATGGTCTTGAAGAAGAAGCTCTTTCCTGAGCGGCCGTTGCACTGGCCGTCCTCGCCGATCTTGTTATCCATGGCCTGCGGTGCCCAGGCACGCGTCACACTCTTGTATCGGTGGAGCATGTAGCCCATGACAAATATCTTGTTGATAAGGTTCTGCTTCTGTTCGCTGATTTCCTCCGGTGTCAGCCCCTCGCCCTCGATGTCGAAGGGATGCTTCTCCAAATACGCTTTGGCTTCCTCCGGCCGGTCCTCGAAGTTATATTCTGTCTCTTTGCGCCAGAACAGGCGGCTGGTGTTAATCAGATAGCCGAAGAAATGGCTCTTCACATTATGGATGTCGATGTCGAGATGCTCGTGGCCGTCCTCGTCGGTGACTTTCTTTATATCGAACATCGGCTCGAGCTTCTTGAAACGGTGGCTGATGACATTTTCCTTCCACACATAGTTGTTTATGCCGCCTTGTCCGTGCTCATAAGCTCTGATGCCGTCGTCGCCCGGCGAGGGCTTGTGCACATCGACGGTGGCGTTGTCGAAGAAGAAGAGCTGGCTCTGCGACGTGAAGTCGGTAAAGTCAAGTGTGACCTCGCCGAGACTCTCCAAAGCAGCCCCAGACAGACGGGGCGAGTTGAGTACCAGGTTGAGAATGTCGCGGCCTTTATGGTGGTCTATGACCCACTTGATGACAAACTGCCTGATCTCGCCTACCTTGATTTTCTTCACTACGTTACCGTCGATATAGATATATTCCGGGTTGTCGCTGTTGTCATCTTTCAGGGCGTGAAAACCGTTCAAGGCAAGGAAATTGTAGAGGCAGGCCGTGTCGATTTCATATTTCCGCTTGCCGTCTTTAGTCAGCCATTCCACCCAGAACCGTGCCGGCAGGGCATTGGCCATGAGGTTTTTGAAGTCTTTCTTCTCAGAGCGCAGCGCCATCCAGTCGCGCAGGTCCTTGCGGCTGTGTCCGCGGTTGTCCTTGTATTCAGACAGCCAGTCGGGGAGCCAGACGGTATGTATGTCGATGTAGGTTAGTGCCAGCTCCGTTCCCTTGCGGCGGCCGGTCTCGTCGATGTCGGGGATGTTATACAGTACCTCGACATATTTCATGATCTCGCGGTATTCATCGGCTGAGAGCCGGTAGGTCTCGGAGTTGAACCACAGCGGATGATAGCCCATCGACTGACAGCAGAGCGAGTCACGCTCACCTGAGCAGATGAATGCCTCCGGCAGTTTCTTCTCCTTATAGGGTTTGTCGTCGTCGTGGGTACGCTGCCACTCCTTTTCCTCTTCGGCGTTCATCTTGTGATAGGCGGCTTTCAGCTCCGAGAGTCCGTTGACATACCGCTGTGGCTTCACGCCCGCCGGCGTGTAGGAGAAGCGGAACCCTTTCTCACAGTTTAGCGGCTCATAGACCTTGTAGAACTTGATTTCGTCCTGACCGTCCTTACCCTCTCTTACGAGACATTCGCGCATGAAGATGGGGTAGTGGGCAGTAGAGTACTTCATTGTGACACGTCGGTTCTTGACGTTGCTGATCCATTTCACGGAGTGCCAGTGCAGCGCGTCGACGGTGGACTGGGTTACCTTGGGACCGAGGACACGCAGCTCATCCTCGGTAAACTTGTCATTGAGCTCAAACGAGCGCGAGCCGTCCGGCTCGTCCTGTCTGGCATCGCGCTGGCGGATGTCCGGCTTGTTGACTGTATGGTTCAGCTCGTCCTTCACTCCGTATTTGGCGGCGAGCTGCAGCAGGGCCTCGTTGAACTGGCTCTGGCGCATCCCCTTATAGTTCATATATACGCTGATGCCGTTCTCGCCTTTTCCGTCGCCGCCGAAATCTGTCACCTGCCAGATCCTGCCATAACTCTTGGAGTCGTACTGCCGCAGGCTGGCGGATGGCGTACGCTCATCACGGATGGCGAAGTGCTTCTTGGCATTCACGCAATCTCTCGCCTGCGGGTAGCAGTCGAGGATGATGTCAAGTCCTCCGTGCGTGGCATTCAATATATCTTCAGCTTTAATCATAATCTTATCGTTTGTTTTGCAAAAGTAGCTTACTGCACTGACGGCGGCAAATACCTACGCCGACATGTGGTATCATACTCTTATTACACATCCGCGTTTCTCATCGATTATAAATCCTCCCTCTTTTATATTGCGAAAGACTTTCATCTTGATGACCTTTGTTCTTTCGGGGGGGGTATTATGATTATACGCTTTCATTATCTCTTTCTCCAACTGCCCCGGCCAATAGGCTTTTCTCGGCATGGAAATTTGAACATCCAACTTTTCTCCATCAGAGAATGTAAGGATTACAGGTACTGTCATTAGCTCACTCATGATATTTGTCTTTCATTCCAGATCCGGTTATGCCTAAATAAGGTCTATTAGCATAGAGAGCGATCTTCATTTTGAACGCTGTAAATGCTTTCGACTTTTTCATGCAGCTCTTACCATGTTTGGAAAATTTGATAAAGAATACGCATCCGAATCTGCGGGCATATGCCTTTTTAAGTTTTCGATATGTCATGTTACTTACCTCCTTCTTCTGCCAAGTCGAGATTTTGGTATCTGCTCATCTTGATACCTTTCAGAAAGAGCACTCCAGTATTCTTACCGAAATGAACATCAAACGAGCCTCCCTTTTCCCATTTCTGTTTGGCCAATGTCCAGGCACGTCCTTTTTCGTCAAACACTATGAGATTTCCATAAATCTTGTCGTCAGATTCTTCATAGCTTTCCGGGTCTCCGCATACGAAGAAATGCACCTGTCTGCCTTTCTTCATCTTCACTTCCAATTTATCCAGATTGAGAACATCAATCTGCTCTTCCATTTCCTTGATTGTCATTTCTTTATATTTTTTATGTTTTCTATTTCTACTTCAAACTCATCACATGAGATTTCATATACGTTTCTGAAAGTTGGCAGATGCTTTGGCTTGATTCTTATAAATTCGCCATTCTCTGCCTTCAGAATGATTTTTCCTTTCTTGCTAACCTTAATTTCCATCTTCACATAAAGGTTTATTGTCGTATTGAACGTACTTTCTTAACTTTTCGCACCATCTTCCATTGATGCAGTTGCGTCCATGGGCGCAAGTCTGGCACCGCTCGTTCATAACATATACCCTCCCATGCGCATGACACGGATGATCTCGCGGCAGTTCTTAACGCCGAGCTTGTCACGGACTCGCAGAAGTTGCGATTTCACCGTGTTCCTGTTCTTGTGCAGCTGCTCGGCAATGTGGTCCAGTGTGCTGCCGTTGAGATAGAGTTTCACCACTTCCTGCTCTCCCTTGGAGAGACGGACCAGGCTTTTGGGCTTGCAGATGACGTGCTCATCCTTGCAGATACCACGGAGCGGGCAGCGCACTTCCTCGAAGTGCATGATGTCTTCGTCGATATCCTTGGTAAGCAAGTCGTGTTCACCGAAGTTGCAGCGCACGAACCTGTCCACCATCTGCGAAGCATTCTTCTTATAGAGGATGGCCAACCGTGAATAGCATTCCGGGAAGCGGTTGCGCACCAAGGTTACCACCTTACTGACAATATCCGTTGAGAATTTCGTCAGCCGCTTGGCTTCTTGCCCGTCTTTGCGATAATAAACCTGTCCTTCAGGACTGGTGAAAAACTCTATCCCCTCCATAATTTTTCGTTATTAATGGCCAAGTTGATGAGAACCTCATCTGACTTGGTAAATCTGCCATGATCATTAAACTTTACTACCATTGAGTTGTAGCCTAATCCCATCTCCCCGACAAGGTATCTGAGAAATCTTCCCTTCTCGGATTTAGACAATTTAGCGTAGTAATCCCTAAGGCCTACAGCATCGAATTCGTTGAAATCTTTCTTGTTCATTACAATTATTATTATTAAATTTGCAGCAAAGATAAAACTAAAAAATCAAACTTCCAACGTTAGAAGGAATTATTTTCCTATAATGGTGGTAATTTAACATTTGGACTATGGCATTAGAACTCGACAGCCCTAATATTGGCTACATCATGGATGTGCTCAAGGAGCGCGGCATGAATCCACGGCAGCTATCAAAGCAAGTGTATGGAAAAGAGACACATCGGGACATAGTGAAGGAGATTACAACGAAGCCCGATGTGAGAGCAAGTACGGTGTTGAAGCTATGCCGTGCCCTGGGCATAACCATGGATAGTCTGTATCAAAACTCGGACACTAACAGTGTGAATTATCCTTCTATTAATGGAATAGGTATCGTGAATAACTCTCCCCATGCTCACATAGATCTGGCAGACCTGAGAGCTGAGAACAAGGCCCTTAAGATGGTCATTGAGGAAAAAGATAAGCGCCTCGCCGAGCAGAGCCGCTATATAAAGGATCTCGGCGATAGGCTTGACATGGTGCTCAAGCTCGGACAGAAGTCGGACAAGGCCAAATAGTTGATTTTAAAGGCTGACATAGCAGCAGTTTTCAATGTTTTTTATCTATTCATTCTACAATTCGTTAAAATCCTGCCTCCGCAACTATAACGTCCGAAGTCGTTGACAATCAACACTTCGGACGTTTTCCGTTTTCATGCCAGACAGTTTTCAGACGACACTTTTCAGTGGCCGTTGTTCCACAGGCAGGTAAAAGTTGGCGAACTTCACTGCCTGTTGCATCAGTTGCATGTCGTTGATGGTGCCGTGGGTCTCTTTGCGCAGATTGGCAAGCAGCCCGGGCTTGTCTATGCGCTTGAAAGCAATCTCTATACCCTCAGCCTGCTTAGCCACATCCATTGACTCTTGGGCCAAACTGGTTACCTTGGAGATAACGCCGGAGACACCTTGCTCGAGACCGAAGAAATTGGTGATGGCAAAACCTATTTTATTCATATTTTCAAGCCATTGCCACTTATCCTTCTTATTGACAAGTTCATTGGCTTGGTTAACGTTTCGAAGTTCTTGCTTGGCTCTGTCAAGTTGCTCCGCGTGAAACTTCCATTCCTGAGAGTTTCTGGCCACATTTCCGCTGGCCATTTCTTTGTTGATGGCACTGATAGTTCGCTTGATCTCCTTTATAGAGGATGATCCAAGGTTATTCAATACGCGCTCTACGCTCTGCGCGGTGGTACGCATAGAGTTCAACTCCTTGGTCGATTGGTTGAGTTCCTTCTTCAGCGAATTGAATTTGCTCCAGTCTCCTGCATCTGCAGCCTTGGACATATCAGCGCGTATCGTGGATATGCTCTTTTCCAACTCTCTGATTTTATTCTTTGCCTGATCATCGTTGAGAAATATCTTGGTCGTGAAAGTCTGGATTCTGTCTGCCATAAAAAAATAAATGCTATTTTTGTGATTATGATGTCACAAAAATAGCATTTACACGTGAAATAGGAAAATACGCATTTCTCAGTATTTACCAATATCCATTAGGTCTGGCTCTTTGTCTGGCACCCAATGAGAGGACAGCGAACCTCCGTTGAATTCCCAATGTCCTCTTGGCCTACGAGCTAATTTCTTGCGCCTCTTTTCCTCTTCCCGTCGATAATACTCTTTCATATCCGCATCACTGAGACCGTATCCAGTGATCAAGGTGCCTACTACTACAATCACAAAAATTACGATCATGATAGCCACCAGTATCTCGAAAAAAGTAATCAGCCCATCCATAATTCATATCTTTTTCTCCTATAAATAAATAAGGAGTACAACGTGCTAAATGTCTAACAATTTCTCCTCTTTGTCAGGCACCCAATGAGAAGACAGTGAACCTCCGTTGAATTCCCAATGTTCTTTTGGTCTACGAGCTAACTTCCTGCGCCTCTTTTCTGCTTTCTTCCGCTCATAATCTTCCTTCATAGCCTTCATCTGAGCCTCGTTAGGACGATAGTCGCTGAAGATATAGTCCACGATGATAATCACCGGGCAAAGCAGGAAGAACCCGGCCACGCAGAGAAAGTAAATCATCAAAGCATCCATAAGGCCTGTATATCTGTTTCTACGGCAAATATAGTGATAATTTTCGACACTTTCAAATTTTAATGGCTGTTTTTATCATCAAAGTTAATATACCGTAGAAGCTACAAATTCCCTATGCTCATCGCTGCATTCGAGTTTCCACCATTATGCTTAGCCAACGCAGTGCTGTCGCCGTACATGGCGGCGAGTGCATCGGAAATGAGGCCCTGGTAGGCTTCTCCATAATACTGGGCCTCGAAATCATTCAGGCGGTGGATGCTGTAGAGGTATTTCTTGGCAAACCAGTCACGCCAGTTGCGGTGCCCTTTGCCTTTGTTCCACTTCTTGCCGCGCAAGAACTGCAGGCCATTCTCATCATCCTTTCCGCTGTTTCCATGTCGGTAACCCTTGCCGAATAGCAAGACCTGGTCAATACAAAGGGCGGCGCTACCTTAAAGAACACAAAAATTTTTGGGGGGAGGGAGGAACCAAAAGGCATAATATCTGTTGATATATACCTAAAAAAGAAACATTATTAGTAATTTTGCAGCATGACAAGAGAAGAACGATATACAAGTATACTCAAATATTTCAGAGAGCATGAGGGACATGTGACCACTGAACTGCAGTTCGGCTCTGCCTTCCAGCTGCTTTGCGCCACCCTGCTCAGCGCACAGTGCACCGACAAGCGCATCAACGCCATCACGCCAGAGCTGTTTAAGCACTATCCCGACGCCCGTCTCATGGCGCAGGCCACGCCCGAAGAAGTCTACGAATACATCAAGTCGGTGAGCTATCCCAACGCCAAGGCGCACCATTTGGTGGAGATGTCGAAGATGCTGGTAAGCGATTATGGCGGTGAAGTGCCTTCTGAGCCCGACCTGCTCATGCGCCTGCCCGGCGTGGGTCGCAAGACGGCTAACGTGCTGCAAGCCGTGTGGTTTGGAAAAGCCACCATGGCCGTAGACACACACGTCTATCGCGTGAGCCACCGCCTGGGCCTTGTACCCGCCACGGCCAACACACCACGTAAGGTAGAAGACTATTTGATGCGCCACATACCCGAGGCTGACATTCCCGATGCCCACCACTGGCTGCTGCTCCACGGCCGTTATGTGTGCAAGAGTGCCAAGCCCATGTGCGACAAATGCCCCTTCAACGACTTCTGCCCCAAGAACATCAAGGGCAGCAAACTGGCATAGCCGGCTTCAACTTTCAGCCAACTGTCACCCCACCCCAAGGCTTACCCATATTAAAAAGGAGCGAGAGTAACAACGCTCCCACTCCTTTATAAATGTTATTGAATTTTCTTCGGACTCATGTCTATATACAGGCTAGGCGGCTCTTGCAAGTTTCCGGGCACAATACCGGCAAAAGCAGGTTCCAGTCCGGCCTTCTTCTCTATCTCTAAAGCCTCATCGCCGAAAGGAATGTTGCGGTATACGTGCATATTGGTTACCAGCACGCCCTTTCCACTGTTCTTCAGGTAATTGTCTTTCACATAGTTGTCGTCTACCGTAATATCATAGTCGCGGTCTGAGTCTATGTGTAGCCACATCTGCCTGACGCTGTTAATAAAGTTGTGCTTGATTGTCCAGCCCGACGATCCGTCGTCCGGATAGATGCAACGAGGGCCATTATACAGGTAGTTGTCTGCACACACAGAACCCGGCTGCCTGCCCAGCATGTATATGATGCCGCCATCCGTAAGCACGCGGTGGGTATTGCCCAGTTTGTTGAAGCTGATGTTGTTGGCCGCGGCCACCTTTGATTCGGGTATGCCGGCATTGCCCCACCACCAGCCTAGCGATATGGCGCCATACGGAACCTCGGCTATATCGTTGTGGGTGAAGCTAACGTTCTTCACGAAGAAGCCGTTCATGGCCTCCACCTGACGGAAGTCCTCAGACACATAGCGCACATAATTATTGCTGATATTCACGTTTTGGCACACGCCCTCCACGCCTTTGGCAAACCGGCCTTCGCCGTCGCCTATCTCATAATGCTGCGGATGTCCCACGCTGACGGCCGAACCCAGCAAGTCGATGAAGGTATTGCCAGTCACCTCTATGTTGTTGTCATCGTTGTCTATGTTGATGGCCACGGCTGAAGAGAGATCTCTGAAGTGGTTTCTGACAATCTTTACGTTCTGTGCCGAGCGTATCTCTATGGTGCCATCGGGCACATCACACGAGTTATATTTAGACGGATGCCAGTTGCCATCGGGTATATATTTCGTGGCAAGTCCCAACGACTGTATGCCTCCGAAGCCCCTTGAGCCAGCCACCTGCATCAGGTTCCACGCGTCGTTGCAGAAGGTGAGACCCTCCAGAGTGATATTTCCGGCGCGGTGAGCATTGTCACGGCCTATGATGCGCACCAGTCCCTCGGTCAGGGGGACTATCACCGTGGCCTGGGTCATATCTTCGCCGTCGCTCATATAATATAGCATGTGAGCCTTACGGTCGAAGTAGAACTCGCCGGGATCGTCTAGCAGCTCCTTGGCATTGCGCACAAAGAAGCCACCCTGCCACTTCATCTTGGCCCATTTCAGATTAGTGAGTATGGCGCCATAAGGCTGCTGAAGCTCCACGGCTATGGTGTCGCCCCATTTTTGCATATCCTTCACGCACAGAATTTTCTCGTTCCACACCACGTTCTGCACCAGCTCCACGTCTTCGGGGTTGCCAAAGGCCATCATCTCCTTGCCCGCCGGCATCTTGATGCCCAGTGCAGCCTTTCCGGGTCCCATGGCCCAAGGCTCCGTGCCCTTTATGTCATATTCGCCATAAGCGCCCAATCCTGTGATGAGCTGACGCGAACCAGCCATGCGGCACCGCTTTCCGTTGACGAAGAGCGAGCGCAGCTTATGGTCGCTCTGCAGCGGCGCGCACCACAGATTGCCGTGTATGCGCTTCCATCCCGTTACATGTCGGCCACCGCTTATCACGGGCGTCTCGCCCGCGGCAGCCCGCAACGTAATGGTGTGTGTGTTATTTGCCGAGCTGCTCGGGCCGAAGGTAAGGGGCTCGCTCAACTCATATTCGCCGCCATGCAGCGTCACCACGATGTCGGTTTTCATGCCTTTAGCGGCCGCACCCACCTGCTTCATCACCTTTTGCAGCGTAGCCGGTGTGGCCACAAAGGTTTTCTGGGCGTGTGCCGACAGGGCACACGCCACGATACCTGCAATAAAAACTATACTTTTTTTGTTCATATACTGATTTTGTTTCCTATGTTCTTGTCTGTTAGCCTCTGCGTCAAGTCAGAGCTATTAGTCACACTGCGCCGTCGAGTGTCTGACTTGCGGCTGGGCGATCGTCACTCTTCTTGGTGACATCCAGCGTCCACACGCAGCTGTCAGCGAGCTTTCCTGAGGTCACCCTCACCGTATTCTTGCCGTCACGCAGCCTGATGTTCTTAAACACCACGCGGCCTAAGCCGTCCTTCTTGCCCGTGGCCACCTTCTTGCCGTTTAGGTATAGCGTGGCCTGCGGCTGATTGGTGTACACCTTTATGTCGGTAACGGGCTCTGTGCGCTCGGTATATCTGCGCGAGGCGATATAGAGCATGGGCGTTGAGGTCCAGTTGGCCTGATAGAAGAAGTAGCTGTCTTTCTTGGTCTTACGGTCGTAGGTCACCATGCCCTTATCGTTTATGCCCCTGGCATCGCCCTCATTGCGTATGCTGGAAGGATTGTCGCTGTATTGCCAGATAAACTTGCACCACACCCATGGGCGCACCACCAACTGTTTCCAGTTGTCTTCGTGCACGCGGGCCTGGTCTTCCTCATAGTGTACAAAGTTGGTTGACTTCTTGTTGAAAGCATGCTTCAGCGGGCTTCCGGCGGCGCCATACTCGCACAGCCCCACGGGTTGCGGCCACGCCTCTTTGCGTGCCTGGTCGAGGAAGTCGCCCACGTTCTTGTCAGACGTATACCACCCGAAGTATTTGTTCCAGCCCAGCAGGTCGGTGATGTGCTGAAAGCCGTCCTGACTATAGCATATAGCCAGCGTGGTGAGCCTTGACGGATCGAGTTGCTTAGCCCGTTGGTTGAGCTTGCGAAGGAAGGTGGCAGGCTCGTCATACTTGAACGACAGCTCGTTGCAGAGGCTCCACATGCAGATGGCCGGCGCGTTATAGTTCTGCTTGATCATCTCCTCCAGGTTCTGCATCACGTGGGCTTCCAAGTCGTTATTGCTCACGTATCCGGGCGAGCTATAGCCTCCGGGGCCTGCCAGGTTGAGCTCATACCACACCACAATGCCCCTTTTGCTGTATTGCTCCACGTCTTGGCGCGAGTGGGGATAGTGTACAAAGCGCACGCCCGTGGCTCCCATGTCGGCAATAATCTGCGCATCTTGCTCTAAGGCTTTCTCGTTGAGCAGGCTGCCGGTGCCGTATGCTTCCTCGTGGCGGCACACTCCGTGCAGGTCGAGATGCCTGCCGTTGAGCATGAAGCCCTGGTCGGGGTCTACGTTGAAGTATCTGAAGCCCGTTTCATCGGTCACCTCATCCACCACATTGCCGTTGTCAAGCAGTTCAACTTTCACCTTATATATATAGGGATCTTGCCTACCGTTCCACAAATGGGGATTTGTTACGGTCAAGTTCTGCATCATGCGCTCGCCGCTTACGGGCGATGTGGCCTCAGCCACGCAGCGTCCGCCCGCATCAATGATGCTGCATCGCAGTTGCTTGCCCTGTGTACCGGTGGTGAGCGAGAGCACCGTCTCTATGGTGCAACGCGCCTTTTGAGGAGTTATCTCCGTGGGATGCACATACACACCCGTCGAGGCGCAGTCGAGGGGGGATATGCAGTCGGGGCCTGTCACGATGAGATGAACGGGCCGTGTGATGCCTCCGTAGAGATTGAAGTCGCCTGCCAGCGGCGCCACATCCGTGCGATAGGCGTTGGAGGCCACCACCGACAATTTGTTGTCGCCCTCTTTCAGCTCGTGCGTCACCTCCATGCTGAAGGCCGTATAGCCGCCGGCATGGTGCCCCACGGTGTGTTGGTTGACCATCACATCGGCCACAGAGCACACGGCATCAAACTTCAAGAACACCCTCTTGCCTTGCATAGAGGCATCTTTAGGCAGCGAATGTTCGTAGATATAAGTACCGCGATCATACTTCATGCCATTAAACACATCGCGCAAGTTCCACGAGTGAGGTACGCTCACGGTCTGCACATTGGGCTTCTTACTCACGTCATAGGCGGGATAGAAGGTCCATCCGTCGCTCAGCAGCCTCTCCGCACGGGGTCCGGCCATGCTGCCCAGGATGCCCACCAGCATGAGCAGAGCGGTCAAAAGATTCCTTTTCATGTAGAATGTCACTCTTTAGATGATTTTATTTAATGTCTTCTTTATTTCTAAATATGACGCATGAACCCGCACTTTGTCTATTCGAAACGCTGAAATAATTCGTGCGGCATCACATCCGAGAGGCTCTGCCAAAGCCATCATCACCAGGCATGACTTATAGCAGATTTACTTTACACCGTTTTAACATTAAAAATTAAAATGGG
>ERZ780151.1000-NODE-1000-length-23776-cov-3.217866_pt1 | contig 23776 bp, 19 predicted proteins | sample MGYA00510983_ERZ780151 | MGnify/ENA primary metagenome ERZ780151 (study PRJEB29588, sample SAMEA2144623) | human gut metagenome | biome: human gut; feature: human-associated habitat; material: faeces | place: Denmark | collected 2008/2010 ... | reverse complement strand
TTCATCGCATAAAAAATTCCACCGTAGGGAACAATATTGTCGTATTTTATTGCTATCTTTGCCATGTCAAGTAGAATTGAGCTTCTTTTGTTTTGACACCATAGAGTTAGTAAAAATTCTGCACATGACAAAACTCTGAGGAACTTATTGTTCCTCAGAGACTTATAAAATATATTAACAACAAATTAAGCATTTAGTTGCGGAATTAAGGTATATCTATAATAAGTTCAAATAATGGAAGAAAAGAATAGTTCAATTATAATATACCAGAGCGAGGATGGTAATACTCGCATTGAGGTTAAGCTTGAAAATGAGACAGTTTGGCTTACTCAACAGCAATTGTGTGATTTGTATCAGACATCTCGCACAAACATAGTGGAGCATATACAACATATTTACGAAGATGGGGAACTGGAAGAATCTGCAACCTGTCGGAAATTCCGACAGGTTCGTCAGGAAGGTTCCAGAATGGTCGAAAGAGAGTTACCATACTATAATCTCGATATGATTATATCCCTTGGTTATCGTGTTAGGAGCAGAGTCGCAACTCACTTTCGCAAATGGGCAACAGAGCGTTTGAAAGAATACATAATCAAAGGCTTTGCTTTGGATGATGAACGCCTAAAACAACTTGGAGGCGGTAACTATTGGAAAGAACTTCTTGACCGCATTCGAGACATTCGTTCAAGCGAGAAGGTAATGTATCGCCAGGTTCTTGATTTATATGCCACAGCTGTAGATTATGACCCTAAGAGCGATTTGTCAATTGAGTTTTTCAAAATCGTTCAAAACAAGTTGCATTTTGCAGCACATGGACATACGGCTGCTGAGATTATCTTTGAAAGGGCTGATGCTGAGAAGGATTTTATGGGCATGAGTAATTTTAAGGGAGATTGGCCGACTCTACGAGAGGCTAAGATTGCAAAAAACTACCTTACTCCTGATGAACTAAAGATTCTAAACAACATTGTATCAGGTTATTTTGATTTTGCGGAAATTCAAGCTCTCCGTCATAATCCTATGTATATGGATGATTACGTACACCAGCTTGATAATATCTTATCTTCTACAGGAGAACAACTTCTTCTTGATGCAGGAAAAGTTAGTCACGATGAAGCGATGAGAAAAGCTGAGACAGAGTACCGCAAATGGCAAGTAAATACAATTTCTCCAGTTGAACAAGCTTATCTTGATAATATTAAAGCATTAGGCAAGAAAGGAAAAAAGAAAGAATAATATAACAGATGACACCGACTTTCAGTCGAGGAAAATTACCATCTGATGAACTGGAGAAGTTTCAGTTACCGAGAATATCTCGGCAACTGCCGAAAAATATCGGTAGTTCGACACAACTTCAGATAATTAAGCTATTCGTTCTTCTTTCCTTTCGAAAAAGACCCTAAAGGCTAAAATACAAGACCTTTTTTGTTCGATAGTATTCAATAATTTTGTAAGACTTTGACAAAGGCCTATAAAACCACCGTCGCGATTTGCGACAGTGGTTTCTACGATTTACACCGAAGGAAGGATTAACGTTTGATAACGACAACTTCTAAAGGTCCCTCACTCCTCAGCACTATGTTATGGATCATAGGCAACTAATGCCAAAGAGCTTCATTTTCCCAATTGGAAGGGAAGCCCATAGCGGAGATGTCAATGGCCGGGTATTTAGATAGTAATGCCATTATCTTAGTCTTGAATGTATTGGACGGGTTTACAATGTTCAACCAATATTGGATGATGGCAAGAATGAAATATACATGCCGTGTTCCTTTTGCAGGTATGGAGACAAAGGGATTTGCTGTTCGACGTGGCATAATCGGACTAATGCCAAGTGTCCTATTCCACAAACGACTATGATGTGCACACACATTCCTTATATATGTCATAGCATGGAGCCAAGAAACCATAACAGTGTCTGCAACGCCAAAGTACTTAGCAATCTGACGTTTGCATCTGCCACTATTCAGATTGCTATACAAAATAGACATCGTGCCGAATGTCGTAATCTCAAGCATTATCCAACTTGGAGGGATGTGGTTGGTATATTTGGACTTGAAAGCCTTGATGAACTCCTCATCACTCCTTCCAAGTTCCTCATCCATGTTTGATATTGTCTTTGCCAATCTTGCAGGATTGGAAAACAATGCCGTATCTTGAAACCACCAGCCACCATAGTTCTGTGACATCACATAAGCCAACTGGGTAAGAACAGCAAACTCTATTTTCCCAATCTCTGAAAGAATCATCTTGCGGAGTTCACTGTCAAACTTATAGAGATTGTATGCCTGCTCAAAAGTACTCCCTGACTTAAACAGATGACGTTGTTTATCAGCCAAGAGTGGATGCCAATAGCCACTGAGACGATAATAGCTGATATTCTGCAAAATCTGTTTTGCGCGCCTCATCTTTGATTACCATACCTCTGCTTTTCAGGATGCTTATTTGGTCATCAATGATTTTATCTGTTTTAGATACGCAATTTTAGCCATGTCTATAAACAAAAAGGCCCACCCTGAGCGCGCTGTTCTTATGGGAAGCGGGGTGAGTATGTTGCTGCAAAGATACTACTTTTCTTTTAATCATCAAAATTTTCCCATTGTTTTTATTTGCTATGGAGAATACAGACTGACACTTACAACTATTACTTTTATTCCACCTAATCAAACATAGGATAAATATCGGAAGAAATAGGTAATTATACAAAGTACAAAGATTAACTAAAGCAAAAAAACGGATGTAACCTATTGAGTTACACCCGTTTCCTTATTTATCATTATTGATAGTTGTCAATATTACTTGGCCCTCGCCGAATAACCGTCGTCGCTCAGCAGTGTCAAGCGAGCTTGCCACTGCCTTCGCTCCTTGGTTACTTCACCTCCTCAAAGTCTGCATCCTGGATGTTATCATCCTGATTGCTGCTCTGAGAGCCGGTCCCTGCATTCTGCTGAGCACCAGCCTGTGCACCGCCTTGAGCGCCAGGGCCAGCCTGCTGGCCTGCGGCACCTTGATACATCTGCTGGCTGGCAGCCTGCATCACGGCGTTAAGGTTGTTGATGGCATTGTCAATGGCAGTAACGTCACCACTCTTATGAGCCTCCTTCAGCTTGTTGAGTGCATCCTCGATACCTGGTTTCTTGTCGGCCGGTATCTTGTCACCGTTGTCTTTCAGGAAGTTCTCGGTAGTGAAGATCATGGAGTCTGCCTGATTCAGCTTATCCACGCGCTCACGCTCTTTCTTATCATTCTCAGCATTCTGCTCGGCCTCAGCTTTCATACGCTTGATTTCGTCGTCGCTCAAGCCACTTGATGCCTCGATGCGAATACTCTGCTCCTTGCCTGTAGCCTTATCTTTTGCACTTACGTTCAAGATACCGTTGGCATCAATATCAAATGTCACCTCTATCTGAGGCACGCCACGACGGGCCGGTGCTATACCGGTAAGGTTAAACTGACCGATGCTCTTGTTTTGTGCAGCCATTGGACGCTCACCCTGCAGCACGTGTATGGTAACCTCCGTTTGGTTGTCGGCAGCTGTAGAGAACACCTCACTCTTCTTGCAAGGAATGGTTGTGTTGGCATCTATCAGCTTTGTCATCACGCCGCCCATAGTCTCGATACCGAGCGTCAGAGGTGTCACATCGAGCAATACGATGTCGCCTACACCACTTTCCTTGTTCAGAATAGCGCCCTGAATAGCAGCACCTACAGCAACCACCTCATCGGGGTTAACGCCCTTAGAAGGCTCTTTGCCGAAGAAGTTCTTAACGAGAGTCTGTACGGCAGGTATACGAGAGCTACCACCTACAAGAATCACCTCGTCAATGTCAGACGGCTGCAACTTAGCATCGCGCAATGCGTTCTGACAAGGAATCAGACAAGCCTGGATGAGGTCATGAGCGAGCTGCTCAAACTGTGCACGGCTGAGAGTCTTCACCAAGTGCTTTGGCACACCGCCTTCAGCTGTGATGTAAGGCAGGTTAATCTCTGTTGTCGTTGAGCTAGACAACTCTATCTTAGCCTTCTCGGCAGCCTCCTTCAGACGTTGCATGGCCATTGGATCCTTGCTCAGGTCGATGCCATTCTCCTGCTTGAAGCCGTCTACCAACCAGTTGATAATAACCTGATCGAAGTCATCACCACCAAGGTGTGTATCGCCATTGGTAGAGAGCACCTCAAACACGCCGCCACCGAAGTCAAGGATTGAGATATCGAACGTACCGCCACCAAGGTCGAACACGGCAATCTTCATATCCTTATTCTGCTTGTCTACGCCATAGGCCAAAGCTGCGGCAGTAGGCTCGTTCACGATACGGCGAACATTCAGTCCGGCGATGGTACCAGCCTCTTTTGTAGCCTGGCGCTGTGAATCAGAGAAGTAAGCCGGAACAGTAATCACGGCATCTGTCACCTCCTGACCCAGATAGTCCTCAGCCGTCTTCTTCATTTTCTGAAGAATCATGGCTGATATTTCCTGCGGAGTATACTTGCGGCCTTCAATCTCCACACGTGGGAATCCTCCTTCGTTCACCACGCTGTAAGGCACACGGTCTATTTCCTTCTTGCACTGATCATAGGTCTCACCCATGAAGCGCTTGATGGAGTATACTGTATTTTTAGGGTTCGTGATAGCTTGACGCTTAGCCGGATCACCAATCTTACGCTCACCTCCTTCAACGAAGCCAACGACAGACGGTGTGGTGCGCTTGCCTTCACTATTAGCGATTACAACTGGTTCGTTGCCTTCAAATACGGCAACACAGCTGTTTGTTGTTCCTAAGTCGATTCCAATAATCTTTCCCATAGTTGTATATTTTTTATTTGTTATTATTCTAAGTTATGTGGGTTCAACGCCCGTGCTGTTTATAACAAATGTTGTGCCAAAGCCTATCCGCTTTTGATACGGCACTCCTTCAGTATGACAGGATGTCACACGACTGTAGGAAAATGGCAGAAGCGACGGTCTCTTTGTCTGACATAAAGATACGAAAAGGGTGGCGACCCAACAGCCACCACCCTTCTTATACGTCGTGCTCTCTTCTCAGTGCGTGTCAATTGTCACTCTTCATGCTTATCAGCAAGGGCCTTGCGTATCAATCCTTCTATCTCCTCGCTCACCTCGGGATTATCTTTCAGCATCGCTTTGGCACTGTCTCGGCCCTGTCCCAGCTTGGTTCCGTTATACGAGAACCAGCTTCCGCTCTTTTGCACGATGTTGAGCTCAACACCCAGGTCGAGCACTTCGCCAGTGTGCGATATGCCTTCGCCATACATAATGTCGAACTCAGCCTTACGGAAAGGAGGTGCCACCTTATTCTTCACCACTCTCACACGTGTCAGGTTACCTAGCACAGTGTCGCCATCCTTAATGGGCGTGCTCTTCCTGATGTCTATTCGCACCGAGGCATAAAACTTCAAGGCGTTTCCACCCGTAGTTGTTTCAGGGTTACCGAAGCTCACGCCTATCTTCTCACGCAACTGATTGATGAATATGCAGGTTGTCTTTGTCTTGCTGATAGTACCCGTCATCTTACGCAGTGCCTGGCTCATCAGTCGGGCCTGCAAGCCCACGTTGCTGTCGCCCATGTCGCCCTCAATCTCCTTCTTAGGCGTAAGGGCAGCCACAGAGTCAATCACCAGTATGTCGATGGCACTAGAGCGTATCAGCTGGTCGGCAATCTCCAGGGCCTGCTCGCCATTGTCGGGCTGTGAAATCCAGAGATTGTCTACGTCTACCCCCAGTTTGGCCGCATAAAACCTGTCGAAGGCGTGCTCGGCATCAATGAAGGCAGCAATACCACCCAGCTTCTGCGCCTCGGCAATGGCATGTATGGCCAAGGTTGTCTTACCTGAGCTTTCTGGGCCGAATATCTCTATGATTCTGCCTCTTGGATAGCCGCCCACTCCCAGGGCCTCATCCAGTGCGATGCTTCCGGTGGGTATTACGTCCACGTCTTCCACATGTTCGTCGCCCATACGCATGATGGAGCCTTTTCCAAAATCTTTCTCTATTTTTGACATTGCAGCCTGAAGGGCTTTCATTTTGCCCTCATTAGATGCTACCTGGTCTGTTGTATCTTCCTTCTTTGCCATATCTTTCGTTATATTTTTTTATATGTGAGTTTATAGCTCCAGGTCTTTGTCGAACACCTCGTGCCAAGGCAGTCCCTGCTTGTTGAGTTGCTCCATAAAGGGATCCGGGTCGAAGTCTTCCACATTCCACACGCCGGGCTTGCGCCAGATACCTTTTAAGAACATCATGGCACCTATCATTGCCGGCACGCCGGTGGTGTAGCTCACGCCCTGCATACCCGTTTCCTTGTATGCTTCCTGGTGCTTGCAGTTGTTATATATATAATAGGTGTGCTCTTTTCCGTCTTTCAAGCCTCTGATGCGACAACCTATAGATGTCTCGCCGTCATAGTTCTGGCCCAAATCTTGTGGATTGGGCAACACAGCCTTCAGGAACTGCAGCGGAACAATCTTCACCTTGACCGTCTTGTCAGGATTATCAGCTAGCGGAGCCTCATAGGTCACCTCGTCTATGCGACTCATCCCCAAGTTTTGTATGCAGTCGAGATAGGTTAGATATTGTTTTCCGAAGGTCATCCAGAAGCGTGCGCGCTTTATGGTAGGATAGTTTTTCACCAGGCTCTCCAACTCTTCGTGGTGCATGAGGTAACTCTCACGTGGACCTATATTAGGATAAGTGAGTGCCTTGTGCACCTCGAGCGGTTCTGTTTCTATCCATTTGCCATTCTCATAATATAGTCCCTTCTGTGTAATCTCCCTGATGTTAATCTCTGGGTTGAAGTTGGTGGCAAAGGCTTTGTGGTGGTTTCCGGCATTACAGTCCACGATGTCAAGATACTGTATCTCGTCGAAGTAGTGCTTGGCAGCATAGGCTGTATAAACGCCACTCACTCCGGGATCGAAGCCACAGCCCAGTATAGCCGTGAGCCCTGCCTTTTCAAACTTATCCTTATAGGCCCACTGCCAAGAGTATTCAAAGTGGGCTTCATCGCGCGGCTCATAGTTGGCTGTGTCGAGATAGTTCACCCCACAGGCCAGACACGCGTCCATGATGGTCAGGTCCTGATAAGGAAGAGCCAGGTTGATGACCAGTTCGGGCTTATATTCGTTAAACAACTTTTTTAGCTGTTCCACATCATCGGCATCCACCTCGGCCGTCTTGATGGCCGGATTGCCAATAGCCCTCACTATTCTGTCACATTTTTCCTTGTGATGACTGGCAATCATGAATTCGGTAAAAACATCGGCATTCTGGTTTATCTTGAATGCTGCCACGGTGGCCACGCCACCAGCTCCAATCATTAAAACTCTTCCCATTTAGCTTATAAAATATTGTTATAGGTTTATGTGTTATTCTCTCACTTCATTTTACGGTCTATCTCGGCCTGAGTGATGCCCATGGCGTTCATGAGCGAATAGCCCAGTATCTGCTGCTTGAAGTTTCCGCCTTCCATGGGTTGCATGGCAAAGAGGGTGATGTGGCGTTCGTCGTCGTCAACGTCGCGCAACATACGCCTCAGCATGTTCCATGTGTCATCGTCCTCGGCATTGGGCACTATCATCACGCGGTGTGCCTCAGGATGCTCCAGCACGGTTTTCACCATGTCGAGCAGCATGTCTTGCTTGGTGGTGAAAGGCTCTACGGGCAAAGCGTTGATAACAAACTCACCCAGGCTGTCGTCTTTAAAGGCCTTGCCGTGCAGGTCGGCGTCATAATCTGAAGGGCTGAAATTTTCAAGCTTAGCAGTGTTCTTACCATGCAGCAACACCACCTGTGTTTCATGCTCTCCTGGTTTCAGACCACCGTCGAGCGCCACGTCAACCAGCCATTGGCTCAGGTCAGCTTGCGGAATGCGCCTGTCCAGCATCCGCTCAAAGTTCACTATGAGGTCGAAAGCCACTCTGTCGGCATAGTCGGCATCGGCTATAATGATGTTCTCACTTAACTTTACCGGATTATTTTGTGCTGTTTTCATAGCTACAAAGTTAGCATAAAAACTGCTAACCACAAAATTTAGCAACCATTTTTAAGGCTTTCAGCTAACAAACTCCTTCTTCAGTGCCCCACCCTATCAGCACAAGCGACATTCACCAACATCCTATCATCGTTAGTTTGCGGATGTAGAGACTGAAGAATTTTCCCGAAAGTTGTAAAAGCAACATCATTTGCCCCAATTACATGTGGCATAATTGTTTGCAGGTTCCTTACTCAAATGATTATCATTCTCTTTCAGACGAGAAAAGGCAGGATCCGTAAGATAGGACCCTGCCTTGTAAGTGTTTTACTGAATCGTTTTCAGCTTACTTTTCTCAAACTTAATCGTCCCAAAGACTGTTTGATTTTGGGAAAGTATCCCAGCCATCCTCTTCATCAGGCAGCGTATATTGCTTTGCACCCTGATCTTCTCCTTCATAACCTTCTCCAGCATGTGGCAAGGAGTGGTTCCCCATTTTGTTGTCCAACAGCTGATCCTTAATGTTGAGTTGGATAACATTCGATGAAGGCTTCATATATAGTTTCTTCTTCATATCGTTTCCTATTTAGTAATTAATACTTTCTTTCCATTGATGATATAGATACCGCCCTTCATAGGCTTATCGACGCGCCGGCCCTGCAGATCGTAGATGGCATCGGCGTGTTGTTGTGCAGCGTCAGTGTTGACATCCTCGATACCTGTTGTGGTGCCACCCTGATAACCTAAGAAGATCTTGGCACCGGCGGGAACAGCCGTGTTGTCGATCACCATGAATGCCTTGTTGTGGCTCAGCGACGTACCCGTGTAGTGATAGAAGCCCATCGGGTTGTGCGTATCTTTGGCATTCTTCTGGAGCGTGAAGATCTTCTGCGTATTGGCGTCGTAGCTGATGCCGTAGCGATGGTTGAGCGCATCTGCCATGTTGTCATACTTGTAATCGAAGAGATTCTCCATGATGTTCTCGATCACAGAGCCATAGCCATCGCTCGCATTGCTCTTGCCGGCATTGAAGAAGATGCCTTTCAGCAGGGTCGTGCCCTCGTAGGTCTTGTCGCTCACCACCGGTACGATACGGTTATTGCTGGCATCGGTGTTCTCCGTCTCTACGATGACAGGCAGTCCTGCCGGTACCACGTCGGTGATCTCGTTAAGAGTGATGTAGCGGTAGGTCCATTTTTGCCCTTCACCATAGTCTTTAGTGACCGCTTCGCCTAAATTGCCGTCTACCGAATAGAAGTGGAGCCCTTCGCTGCACTTGGTCACGTCGATGGGGAAGTCCACACAGAGTGTGCTATAGTAATGACCGTCAAGTCCCTGGAACTTATCGCTGGCGTTGACGCCAAAATAATTGTCATCGTCAGCAGTCACCTGCTTCAGCACCCACTTGCCACCATCCTGGGCTGTAGAAAGCTCGGCTGGATAATAAGAACTCGTAGTATTGTTGTTGCAGAAGCCGAAACGCCCTAGAGGGGTGTATTTGTCGCCTTCTTTGCCCTCAGTGCCGTTTGACACATAGCCGTCGATGAGATAGTAGTCGGTGTCGTAGTGCAAACGGCGGATATAGCGCATCACGGTATCGTGCCCGCCCATCTCTTTGAACGCTTTATAGAGATAGTCGCTGCCCGTCATTCTCTGCAGGGCATCCTTGTAATTATCCGGATTGTTGAGCATCTTCCATACGTTGAGCTTCAACCAGTAATAGAGAAACTCAGGATGGGTGAAGATGGCCTCATAAGTGGTCTGGCAGGTGCCGTCGGCATTCAGCGTCACAGGATACTCGCCCGTGGAGAGCGTCTTGTCGTCCTTGATGTTATAGCCCAGGTCGGACAGCGTGGCCACCTCGTCAGCCTCTATGGTCTCGCCAGTTGTAGTGCCCCACACACGGCGCATAGCATCGAAGCCGGGCTTGAAGCGGCTCATGTTTGTCTTTACAAAGTCAGAGATCTTGTCGAAGTTGAGCACATGCTCCTTAAGCGTCCAGGCTTCCTGGCCGTTGGTGAGCTGGGTGCGCGTCATATACATGTCGATGTCAAGGGCATCGGCAATCTGCTTGTTGAACTCCTTCGACAGGGTCTTCACATCCTCGGGAGCCTGGTAGCCAGTGACCAGCTCGTTGGCAACCGCATAGATGCCAGCCTCCAACAAGGCGCGACCGGTGAAGATGTATCCTTCTTGCTGGGCCTCGCGCAGATATCCATATCGCTTCTCGGCAGTCATATCGCCCAGACTGTTGTAGAGCTCCATAAAGTCTTTGCGGGCTGTGCCACCGACGACCTCTATGCCCTGCGAGCGCAGATTGTCCACGCGCAGCATATCGTCGCTGACGGGCGTAGCCTTGAGATAGATCACAGAACCCGGCTCGGTCTTGGTCGCAGCAGCAGTCTGGTTGGGAGCTGCCCATGCAGCATCCGTCACCTGCACATAGTGACCATCTTCGCTCTTACCGTTGTTCTCCGTGATACCATAGCCGTTCTGAATGCGGTAGTAGCCTTCAATAGCCTTCACCGGTTCCTTGGTTGTGAGTGTGTAGGAAGTGGCGGGGTTCTCTACATTGCTCACGTCGAGATAGCAGGTATTGTTCTTGATATAGGTGAGCGTTCCCTTGGAGCCACCTTCTAAGACATCACTGTTGTTCACATTGTCGAAGGAGCCGGTAGTGTTTCCAAGCACGCGCATCTTCGAGGCATCGAACTTTGTGCGGTACTTGTCTGCTGTCTCATTCTCGTTCTTCAGCCAGATTTCGCCTTTCAGCAGGTTGTCGCCTTCTACGGCAGCGGGCTCTTCGAGCAGCGGCAGCAGACGGTTCTCGTTAGGCTTGGTGCCGTTGCACGCCAGCACGACGGCGGTCTTCGAAGGTACCTTGCCCGAGGTAATCTCTTTGAGGTGCGCCGTACCGTCGGCGTTGATCTTGTCAACGGTGTAGGCCTTTACGCCATCAAGACACTCGTAGGGGAATGCGGTGTACATGGTGGTGTAGTACTTGTCGCCTACCTTTGCCTGCTCAGAGGGCATAGCGCCAAAGTAGGCATCCGCACTGTTGCGGGTGATAGGGATGACCTGCCAGTGGTAAGACCCGTCATTCTCATTGGCACCATTATAAAGTCCGGGATGGTTCACTTCGCCCAAGCCCTCTTCTGTGGTTTTGGCATCAGCATAATCCACCATATATGTACTTAGACTACCTGCTGAGCCTTGGATATAGAAGTGATCACCTTTATTTGAGAAAGTGAAGGTCTTGCCGGAAATTGTTTTTGATTTCATTCCTTGTGCTTCGAGATTGGCGTCATCCAATCCTCCAGTCCCGTCAGACGTTCCTGTGATCTTTAGAACAAAGGCAGGTGAGGCGTGCATCACATCGCTGTTGCTCTCCAAGAGCATGATGGAGTTCTTTAGGTATCTGTTAGCTCTCGATACATTTTGATCTGAAATGCCCATCAGTCCTAAATTGCGGTTGAACTTCACGTTCCTTACGATGCAATAGAAGCCTGTATTCGCCATGTCGATCTTGTCGAACGTCGCTACATACTTGCCCTTGTTGTCCGCCGTGACGGTAAAGGTATAGGGATTGTCTGTCGACACCACCTGACCATCTTTGGTCCAGGCCTTAAACTTGCCGGCAAACATATCGGGGTAGGCGGTTAATGTCACCTCATCGCCTATAGCATTGGTAGGTTTGCTGATGCTTGCCGTGCCGACGGCTTCATTCTCTGATACAACATAGGCGTCACCCGCTTTGATAAAATGCGCGATATAGCCAAACGTGGCTGGATTGTTCTGATCTTTAGCTGAACTGGTCAGAGATCCTGTGGAAGTGTTTTTTTGTTTGCTCACTTCTGTTGTTCCATCATCTTTTGTCCATTTGTCGAAGAGATAACCCTCTGCAGGCTGAGCAAAGAGATAAAACTCTTTTGATGCAGCCTTCTGAGAAGAGTTTTCTTTGTGTTCAATGCTCATCTCGTCTTTGTAATCGCTCGTGGGCGTTTCTTGTTTGTCTGAGACATACACCTTGCCCTCGCCAGTGGGCGATGCCGTCGCTGTCACTTTGTAGTAGTAGTCTGTTCCACCCGCCATCATATTGACGCTAAGGAGCAGGAAACAGCAAAGCAACAGCCATTTCAATCGTAGATAAATCTTTGTTTTCATTGCCTTGTAAATTTATTTGTTAGTACTAATCATATTTATTTGTTCTTTCCTCCCGTTGTAGTATCTGTCTGCACACCTCACCATCAGAGCAGCGACGATGAGCAGGTGGGCTGCATCAACCTGGTCGGTGATGAAAGGTGTGACAAGGATGAACATCAGGAGAATGAGTGCATATACAGCATACACATTATTATATTGAGGTCGATGGCGGAAACAAAGCCACACTACGAGGGGTAGTGGGTTGAAGGGAATGAGATACCAGTTCCAGCCACGACCGAAGAGACAGGAAACAACGCTGACATAAAGCAGCGCACAACCGATGATGGTCTGCAGCAAAAAAAAGAAGGCATCGGTAACGAAGAGCATGCGGTTTTGATGGCACATATGTCCGCAGATACTGATACCCACAATGAGCAGAAGCAACAGGAGCGCAAAGACATTGGGAGTGAACCAAGAGCGTGCGACCATGGGCCGGGCTTTAGAGAGCAGATGTGGCTTACCGCAAATGACCGGCCAACGCTGATGACCTCCGGTACTGACAATATGGTCTGATTGCAGACAAGGTCCCACGGTGGCTGGGGAAAGCAATTCCTCCACAGTCCAGCACTTGTCAGCCTCGGATCCCAAAAAAGTAAAGAAAATGAAGTCTGCCCACGGAGAATGCCGGAGGCAGGAATGCAAGACACGGGCGTTGCCCATTCGCAGGAGCCAGTTGTTGGGCGAGAAGTCTATATACCGCTTCTCCAACACCTGCTCCACCATGAAGAGTGACATAGAGACGCAGTTGCTCTTAAGCATGGTGAACCGCCGGTTAGGTCCTTCCTCCATATCCTCGTCGAGCGCGCGCCACAGCTCCTGCTTCTCGTGGGGTGTGAGATTGAGCGCATACTCCGTGACACCTCGTCCCTCAGCCTTATATTGCTGCAGGAACTCCCGGGTAGGCACTGCAACAAAGCAAGCCTTCGACTTGCCAGCAAAGAATTTCAGATAGTTGGGCTCGGTCTCAAAGGTATAGACATAGTCGAGATGCTTTGACGGACATTGCATGTGGAGCACGCAATGTCCGAAGACCGAATAGATCTCGTTGCCGGGACTGATGACCATCAGACTCGCCGTCACAAAGTGTGTGCTGTCCTGCGACGTTGCTGCCGACGCCTGGGATATAGTAAAACAGTGTATCATCAGCATGATGACACACCACTGTACCTCGCTTATGATGTAACGCAAGTAGCTCATCACTTGCTAGCGTTAATGGCACGAGAAGCATAGCCACCCCACCAGGCAATGGCTTTGCCGTTATAGAAAGATACTACTTCACAGCTGTTGTGAACAGCTGACCATATCAGTTGTTCACCTGTGTCGAAGGAGAAGTTGAAATACCCCCCCCATTAACTAAACTTCCTTTCTTGTTGTAGGAAGCTGTAGTAATGGCAAAGAAACGTCCTCTTCTATTCATTTTATCTAATAAGTAGTCAAACAGACATTTTTATATTCTGCAAATATACGCAATTCCGTGCTATTGAACAAATTTAAAGCCGATTATTTTAAATTTTTCTCTTTTTTCTTGTCCTTCATATTCATTTTTCTTTCAGACTTTCCTTTTGCGTTCTCTTACGTCAATTTTCCATTGACACGGCTTTTGTAACTACTCAGCACCCCCCAGTATGATGCGGGTACCTACCCCGTTAATTTTTCACAAACTTGATTTTCGTTTAATTCCAAACCAATGTTAATGCGTCTTAGAAATGGCATCCTTGGACATGTGCAGATACAGTAACCCACTTAGATGTATAGGAGTTGCTATAGTTTGAAACAAAGTCTTTGCCTCCACTTTTTTCTACCAAGCGGTCATTCGCGTCAAAGAGCTAATTTTACAGTTTTTCGAATTGAAGATTCCGCGTTAAGAGATATAAATCCTGATTTTCCGGTTTTACAAAATATGCCTATTTTTGCAGGAGAAATGGTAAGACCGTGTAAAGACATAGATAATGTTTTGCAGCAGATATGCCAGAGTTTGCTCAAAGTTCACTATGAGGTCGAAAGCCACTCTGTCGGCATAGTCGGCATCGGCTATAATGATGTTCTCACTTAACTTTACCGGATTATTTTGTGCTGTTTTCATAGCTACAAAGTTAGCATAAAAACTGCTAACCACAAAATTTAGCAACCATTTTTAAGGCTTTCAGCTAACAAACTCCTTATTCAGTGCCCCACCCTATCAGCATAGGTGGCGTTGGCCGACAGAATATCAATGGGCATTTACACGGGTAAATGTGCGTCCGCAATAGGAGGGACGCCGTCCCGGCGTTCACGCAGCAATGCGCACCAAGAAACCACATTTTAAAGTAGGGACGCTCGTTCGAACATCCACAGCCTTGCTAAACTGGCTGTAAGCAGTTCCCTGGATGTTAGCCTGGAACATGCCGTGGGACATCTTGAACGTGGGAGGCGTTGCCGTAACGGTCACCTCATTCAGTGTTTGTTCAGTGCGCTGCAGAACGACGTTCATGCATCCGGCTGCCGGAATAATCAGGGTCTTATATCCAACATAAGAGAACCTTACTAGGGTGGTGTCCTGACCATGTTTATATCTTTAAAGACAGCGTTAAATATTAGTAAATAATTGATTATAAACAAATTGCGTTAAAACACTTTCATCATATTCGTACAACACACACATAGAGTAGCTTAGCTGCTTTTTGAGTGTTTACAATAGTTCCATATACGTTTAACATTATCCTCACTTGGGCATCTGCGGCTTGTTGTACTCATTCAGACCGTTGTCGTTGAATGAGTTGTTCAAGTTTCTTGATGCATGGCGGCGCGCCTTGCCCTTAGAGAACGACCATGTTGCAGAGAGCCTAAAAAGCGTTCGGAGTGGTCTCCAGTCGCTGCGTTCCTTATATTCAAAGCCCGTTGCCCGGCCCATGGTGTATTCGTTTATGCCCAGGTAGTTCCACATGACGCCAAACGACCAGTCCTTCCACTTGTATTGCGCCATGATGCTGTATTGTGAGCTGCCCCTCTTCTGCACGTCGCCGTTATAGCTCTTTATCGGCATGTTGGCGTTGAACGATATGGTCAGGGGGTCAAACAAAAGGTTCACGCTCCCGTTCATGTAGTAGAACCTCTCCTTGACGTGCTGGGTGGGGGTGGTGTAATTTCTGAAGGCATACATCATGTAAGACGACAGCATCAGCCACTTGGCCGGCTTCCATCTCCATGAGAGGCTAAAAACATTCCTGAACTGGCTGCCCATGTTGCGCTGCTGCAACACGGCCTCGCCGCCGTCCAGCGTCAGTGTGCTCATGAAAGGTTTGTGATAGAAATTATAATAATAGCTAAACACTATCTGATCTTCCCCCTTAGGCTTGAAGTATCCCATGACAAGGCTACCCTGAATTTTCCAGAACGGTTTGAGTGAAGCATTACCTGTTGCTGTGAAGCCGGGGGCCAGACTGGTGCGCGTTGTGGTCAAATCCCCCATACTGGGAGTGTAAATGGTGTACATCCACGAGGTGTAAGCGTTGAAGCCCTCCAGGCTTCCCTTGCCCCACCAACCTGTATAATAATACAGATAGGGTATTTTGTCCGTCCGGCTTCCCGCCGGAGTCTTTTGCTTATAGACGTTGAAACCCACGATGGGGTAATATGTCATCGTCTTCGTGGTCCAGTACATGCTGGCATAGGCAAACGTTCCACTCACAAAGGTCTTTCCCCCTTTCTCCTGCCTCAGCCTGGAGTAGCTATATTTCGCCGCGGCGTTGAACGTACCGCCCAGCATGTGGCGACCGTAGGCAGCGTTGCCTATGAAGGAGTAGATATGGTTTTTGATGTGGTTAGACCCCACGAAATCGTATTGTGGGAAGAGTTGATACGTCTCTCTCATTTCCCTGTCAGACCGGGAGCGCACAAAGGTGTTCACTACATTGAATGACATCCAGCTCTTGTTTTTGGATAAGATGTGCATATAATACATGTCTAGCGCGTAGGAGTCGGAGTGTGAGGTGAGCGAGTCGTTGTAGCTTCCTTCGCTTACGGCACCACCCTGCTCAAGCCTTGCGGAGGCGGGAGAGTAGGACTTCTCCCTGGCAGGGGACAAGCGCAACCTCACATTCAACAGGTCGGAACCTTGATAACGCTGATATGAGGCTTGCATATCATGGCTCCAAGACTTATATCGCTTCCCGTCGCCTTGCAAAGAGTTCAGCGATATGCCGTCGAGATTGTAGTGATAGTCCATGTTGAGGTGGTGCACATCACGATAGCCCAAGAAATAGTCAAGTTTCACCTGGTTGAGTGAGTCGGCATAGCTAAGTGACAGCTGGTCGTCGCCAAATCCTAGGTGCATGGAGTTCTGCAAGTTGGCGTAGGCCGAATAAAGCCGATCGTGCTTCTTCTTGACGATGATGTTGGCCACCGGACCGGATGTGTAAACAAGATATTTGGCCGGAGCAACAGCATAATATTCCACATGTTTGATGTCTGAGGCCTTATAGCTACGAAGGTCCATTGCCGTCGAGGGCACGCCGTTGATCAGCACGAACACCTGTCGGTTGTCATACGACAGCAACGAGGAGGCGTTCAGCCGCATGGTGAACATGGCCAGCGACGACACTGCGTCCAGGGCGTTTGTGCCGTACTTGCGGTTAGCCTCTGTCAGAAACAAGAGCTCATGGTCGCCGTGATGTATGATGCGGCTGCCCGTCACCACCGTCTCCTTCAGCGTCAACTCCTTGCTCACCGAGTCTCCTTTCTGCTCCATGTCCTGCCCCCACGCCATGATGGGGAAGGCGCACAGAAACAGCATAAGGAAAAAATGCAATGTTTCTTTGTTCATGATATTCACGTTTTCATGATTCGACAATTCTGCCAATGGCACAAAAGCCATGCACTTATTCTGGCTTTCGGCAAAGACACTGTGGCAGATTAGTCCATTTTCCCCCCCCTAAATCTCACTCCGTCTTCTTGCTGTTTGGTTAAGTTAGGTATCATAAGCTATCTATAATTTATAAACATCTTGCGTTTCTATCCATCTTTGGAGGTAGTGGTTTTATCCCCCGTTGGCTGGATTATCTTTTGCAAAGATACAACAAAAAACTGAGAATGAGGGCAGAATGATGAAAAATCTGTGAGAATGAGCGGATTAATTGATTTAGTTGGATTCTCTGTGCAGACAACAGATGCCACAGAAAAGTCAGTTGAAGCAAGAGTTTCGTTACTATCCCGTTACTCTTTTCGCTGGCGAGGAGGTCTGAAAAGCCCGTGAGGAAATGGCTGTAAACTATCGAAATACAGCGTTTCGGGAGGCAAAATTAGGGTAATATCTGATGTTGCCTGCGGGAAAAGGACAAAAAAGACGTGAAGCGGATGTGATTGCGCCGATGTGCTGCGGTTTGCTTACAGCCTTTCAGCTCTACATGGAATAATTTTGCAAACAAAAACAATGTAGAGTATGAGCAGAAGCACTTTCAGGGTGTTGTTCTACCTCAAGCGCAACGCGCCGAAAAAGAACGGAATGATTCCCGTGATGTGCCGCATCACGGTGAACGGGAAGGTATCACAGTTCAGCAGCAAGCTGGACGTGGAGGAGAAAATGTGGAACGTGGAACTGGGCAAACTGACGGGTCGTAGCCTCGTGGCACAGGAGGGCAACCGTATGCTGGACAAGATACGGCTTGGCATCAACAAGGCGTATCAGGAAGTGTGCGACACCGACGGATATGTCACGGCTGAGAAGGTGCGCAACGCCTACCTGGGTCTGGGACAGAACCACAAGACCCTGCTTGCCGTGTTCAAGCAGCACAACGAGGACTATGCCAAACAGGTCGGCAAGATGAAGAGCGAGCGCAGCTACTGGAAATACTGCGTGGTGTACAACCACTTGTCGGAGTTCATCAAGCAACGCTACAAGATGAGTGACATCGCCCTACGTGAGCTGACACCCGCCTTCATCACCGACTTCGAGCTGTTCCTCCGCACGGAGAAGAACCACTGCACCAACACCGTATGGTCGTACATGATGCCCTTCCGCAGCATCATCTTCACCGCCATCAACAACGGCTGGCTGGCGCGTGACCCCTTTTATGCCTACCACATCACGAAGGAAGAGACCAAGCGCGGCTTCCTGACCAAGGAAGAGATTACGGCACTCATCAACGGCACGTTCAAGAAGAAAAGCTTTGAGCTTATCAGAGACCTCTTCATCTTCTGCTGCTTCACGGGACTGAGCTGGCGGGACATGTACAACCTGACGGAGGAGAACCTACAGACCTCCTTCGACGGGCATCTGTGGATAAAGACCAACCGCCAGAAGACAGGCGTGGAATCGAACATCCGCCTGCTTGACGTTCCCAAGCATATCATTGAGAAGTACAGCGGCATGGCTGAGGGCGGACGGCTGTTGCCCGTCCCCTGCTATCCCCATTGCCGATACGGCATTAAGGCCGTCGCCAAGCAATGCGGTATCAACAAGAACGTGACCTGGCACCAGAGCCGTCACTCGTATGCCACCACCATCTGCCTCTCCAACGGCGTGCCGATTGAGACCCTGTCGAAGATGATGGGACACACCAGCATCCGCAGCACGCAGATCTATGCGAAGATTACCGCTGAGAAGGTAAGCAACGACATGGAGCGTCTGTCCAAGCAGATAGAATCCATGGAACAGTTCATTTGTCAGACCATCTAACACGGAACGCCATGAGAAGAATCATCAGAATAGACGAGCACGGAAGCGTACGCATGGAAGGCAACCCGCAGGAAGAGGTGTGGATGACCCTTATGGAGATAGCCGACCTGTTCAACCTCCCTGCCGCCACCATAGGCAGGGAGATAAGGCGCATCCGCAAGACAGGCGTGTTGGTGGACTATGAGGTATGCAAGTATATCCGCATGGCGGGCGGCTGTTCCGTGGACATCTACCATTGGGACATCATCGTCGCCTTGTCCTATCGGATAAACACCTTCTATGCACATGCCTTCCGGAAATGGCTGAAAGAGACAGCTACAAGAAAAAAGGAAAGAGAGGCACAACAAGCCATCATCATTCCCCTTTGGACTTTCGGCAATAACTGAAAGACCGGACAGACATAACAAAACGAAAAGACGGACGGACCATCCCATTCAACAGGGTTGCCCGTCCGTCTTTTTTTCGTCCCTATACATGACTATACATCCGCCTTGCGGTAGTTCGTTTCCAGCAGTCGCTGTATGTCATACTCCCGGTAGAGTGCCTTGCCGCCCAGCAGGATGAACGGCAGCACACGGCTGTTGCGCAGGTTCTGCAAGGTGCGGCGGCTCACCTTCAAGACCTCCGACACCTCCCTGTCCGTCAGGTAACGGTCACCGTTGAGCGGAGGCGTGTACTCCTGCATGAAACGGTTAATCCTGCGATGGCTGTTTTTCAGCGAGAGAAGCATGTCCGCCACCTGTTCCTGCTCCAGCGTGAGGATTTCCTGCTTCATAGGCAGCCCTCCTTTCCGCCTACAACGAGACTTGCCACGTCCTCCCTGCGGTAATAGAACTTCTTACCTATCTGCGAGCAGGCAATCAAGCCCTTGTCGCGCATCATCTGCAAGGTCCTCGGACTGAGGCGCAGCAGTCGGCACACCTCCTCGTTGTCCATCCACTTCGCCATACGGCGGTCTCTTTCACGACCGCACAGGCGGTTCACTTTCTCCGTCAGCGACGAGACATCCGCCATCAGTGCCTCGAACGCCTTTTTTTCAATGATTACTACTTCCATGATTCTGAGTGTTGCTGTGATTGTCGGTGCAAAGTTACGCCGCAACGCCTCAAAGCCGTTCATTTCCAGCGCAGGTGGCAGCATCTGGAACAGACAAATGCGCCATCCGAAGCCAATCGCAAGAAAATCTTCTATGAGTCATATATGAGTCATAAGCCCGCCTTTTCCATACCCTGTAATTTTGCAGCAGAAACAAGAAAAACAGTATTGATTATGAACGTAATAATGATAGAAAGTGCCGCCTTTCAGGAACTGGTCGGGCACATTGAGAAGATAGCGGAGCACATCCGCAAGTATGAGGACAGACAGCCTGTACAGCCGCAGGAACGGTGGCTGACCAGCAAGGAAGTGACCACCCTGCTCGGCATCAGCCTGCGCACCCTGCAACGCTACCGAGACGAGGGGCGCATACCCTTCTCGCTGATGGGACACACCTGCCGCTACCGCCTCACGGACGTGGAGCGCATGATGAACGGCTGTTCCATGAGCGGCAATACGGAACGCATCGGGGAACTGCACAGGCAATATATGGTAAGGATAGGAAAAGGAAGAAGCATAGACAAACAGACATAAAACGACACAGGATATGGATACATACAAGATAGAACGGCTGCTCCACCTCCTCATGGAGCGACTCGACAGACAAGAGAAAATGATTGGCGACTTGATTTTCCGCAGCCAGCGGCAGATGGCGTGTCAGGAGGAGGACACGGAACGCAAGATATACAACGGCGAGCGGCTTTACGACAATCAGGACCTCTGCCTGATGTTGCAGGTGAGTAAGAGGTCACTGCAACGCTACCGCACACTGGGCATCCTGCCCTACCTCATGCTCCGTCAGAAGACCTACTACAAGGAGTCGGACGTGGAGAGGTTCCTTGCGGAGCATATCGACTGTTTCCAGAAAGAGAAGATGGCGGACTACAAGGCCCGCATCCGATAACAATCAATGTTTCACAATTAAAGTCAATCAAGATGGCAAAGAAAAAAGACGAAAAAGACGTGCTGATAGTCCGTGACGAGAAGACGGGCGAAATCAGCGTGGTGGCCGGACGGCACTCCCAAGCGCACGCCGGCAAAGATGGAGAACTCCAAGGACTTCCTCCAGTTCGACAAGAACGGTGACGTGCTCGACAACTTCTTCCGCAACTTCTTCCGCCAGTGCAAGGAACCCAGCCGCTTCGGCTTCTACCGTATAGCGGCAGACCAGGCGGAAAACCTGCTCGGCGTGATGAAGGAGTTGCTGAAAGACCCTGCAGCCAATGCAGACCTACTCGCACCCCACAAAGTGGACACATCGGCTTACGAAAAGCAGGTGGCGCAGGAACAGAAAGTGCAGGAAGACAAGAAGCAAGAAATGAATCAAAATCAAACAAACAATGTAGAACCCCAAAAACAAGAAAACATGCAACAAAAACAGGAAAACGTGCAGCAGAGCGCACAGGAGAACAAGCAGGAAAGTAAACAACGGCAAGGCTACCAGCCCATTGACGAAAGCCGTATCGACTGGCAGGCACTGGAAAAGAACTGGGGCGTGAAGCGGGATGAACTGGAACAGTCCGGCGACCTACAGAAGATGCTCAACTACGGCAAGTCCGACCTTGTTCGTGTCACTCCCAACTTCGGCGGCGAGTCGTTCAGCCTCGATGCCCGACTTTCCTTCCGCAAGGACGATGACGGCAACGTGCGGCTCGTTCCCCATTTCATCCGCAAGGAGCAGAAACTCGACGAGTACAAGGGACACAAGTTCACCCCCGAAGAGAAGAAGGCACTGAGGGAGACAGGCAATCTCGGCAGAATCGTGGACTTGGTGGACAAGACCACGGGAGAGATAACTCCCTCTTTCATCAGTATCGACCGCAAGACCAATGAGATTACCGACATGCCTGCCGCACGCATCCGCATTCCCGAACGTATAGGCAAAACGGAGATTACCCCGCAGGAGCGTGAGATGCTCCGTGCCGGTCTGCCCGTCAAGGACAAGCTCATCGAGCGTAACGATGGCCGCAAGTTTGTCACCACCCTGCAGGTGAACGTGGAACAGCGAGGCGTGGAGTTCGTACCCGGCACGGGCAAGTCGCCCCGTACCGTGGAGGAGCAGACCAACAAGGAGAATCCCTCATTCGCACAGGAGGCACCTCAGCAGAAACCCGGCAAGCAACGTCGCAACTCGTGGACCAACGAGGACGGCAGCATCCGTCCCATCAGCAAGTGGAAAAACGTACCCTTCACCGAGGAGCAGAAAGCCGACTATGTGGCTGGCAAGACCATCAAGTTAGAGAACGTACCCGACGACAAGGGTGTGCTCTCCACCATGTACCTCCGTTTCAATCCCGAAAAGGGTCGTCCTTACCGTTACGACACCAATCCCGACAACGCCCAGAAGGTGGCTCCGGCAAACGAGAGCCGCACGCAGGTGGCCGTCAACAGTCAGGGCAAGACCAACGAGGCGACTAAGAATGTCAACGAGCCGCTGCAGAAGGGACAGACCGCTCCGAAGGACGATACCCAGCAGAAGCAGGAGAAACGCAAGAGCAAAGGCATGAAGGTATGAGCCGGAGTGCCACCACTGAATCCACCATTATCCCAAATATGAGAACATAAACAATAAGTAAGAACAGAAAAAAAGTAAATCAGTATGAAGACCATTATCGCAGAGAAGCCCTCCGTGGCACGTGAGATAGCCCGCATCGTGGGCGCGACAAAGAGAGAAGATGGTTATTTCTTAGGCAGCGGTTATGCCGTCACATGGGCCTACGGGCACCTTGTGCAGCTCACCATGCCCGAAGGCTACGGCATCCACGGCTTCGTCCGTGAGCATCTGCCCATCCTGCCCGACACCTTCACCCTGCAACCACGACACACCAAGACAGAGAAGGGCTACAAGCCCGAACCCAGCGTAGTCACGCAGATACGCATCGTGGGCAGGCTCTTCAACGAGAGCGAGCAGATAATCGTGGCCACCGATGCCGGACGCGAGGGCGAACTCATCTTCCGCTATCTCTACAGCTACCTGGACTGCCGCACGCCTTTCGTGCGCCTGTGGATCAGCTCCCTCACCGACAAGGCTATCCGAGAGGGACTGCGCCACCTCGAAGCGGGCAACCGTTACGACCGCCTTTACCATGCCGCCAAGGCACGCAGCGAAGCCGACTGGCTGGTAGGCATCAACGCTACGCAGGCCATGAGCATCGCCGCAGGCAGAGGCACCTACTCCCTTGGGCGTGTTCAGACACCCACGCTGGCGATGGTGTGCGCCCGCTACTGGGAGAACAGACGCTTCACCCCCGAAGCCTTCTGGCAGGTGCATCTGTCCACAGACGGCACAGGAGAACAGACGGTGAAGTTCTCTTCCGTGGAGAAATGGAAGGAGAAATCCCCGGCGGAGCACATATATAATAAGGTAAAGGCGCAGCCCTCCCTGCTCGTTACAAAGGTGGAGTGCAAGGAGAAGGTGGAAGACACGCCGCTGCTCTACGACCTCACCACCCTGCAGAATGAAGCCAACGCCAAGCACGGCTTCACAGCGGAGAAGACGCTGGAGATAGCGCAGAAGCTCTACGAAAAGAAGCTCATCACCTATCCCCGTACCGGCAGCCGCTACATCCCCGAAGATGTCTTTGATGAGATCCCCAAGTTGCTCGCCTTCTTGGGTGGCTATCCCGAATGGATAGGCAAGGTGCCCCGCAAGGACAGACTGACCCGCCGCAGCGTGGACGGCAGCAAGGTGACCGACCATCACGCCCTGCTCGTCACGGGCGAGAAGCCCCTCTTCCTATCCAAGGAGGACAACACCGTGTATCAGATGATTGCCGGGCGCATGGTGGAGGCCTTCTCCGACAAATGCGTCAAGGAACTCACCACCGTTACCGCCCTC
>ERZ780151.988-NODE-988-length-23936-cov-4.035468_pt1 | contig 23936 bp, 42 predicted proteins | sample MGYA00510983_ERZ780151 | MGnify/ENA primary metagenome ERZ780151 (study PRJEB29588, sample SAMEA2144623) | human gut metagenome | biome: human gut; feature: human-associated habitat; material: faeces | place: Denmark | collected 2008/2010 ... | reverse complement strand
GAACCGCCCGACGACGGGGCGGCGGGCGATGCGGCGGTCGGTTGCGAGACCGTTTTCGCCGCCTCGTTCTGCATCTGTGCGATCCGCTTCATGGTCTGTTCGACGCGGGCCTCCATTTCGGCGATTTTACGGTTTATGACGTCGAACTCCTTCGTCCCCGAAGGAATGTCGGCCAAGACCTCTTTCAACCGTTTGAGCGAGGCGATAAAACTGTTGAGCTTATCGGTCTCGGCATTTATTTTGAATGATAGTGCGCTCATCTTCTTTTCCTCCCTCTTCTTGCGGCCATTTCCTTGCCGCTGCCTTTGACTATTTTCTGTTCATCGCCCACGAGAGACCGCACCTTATCGGTCATCATGAGTAACATGGTGGGGTAGTTGATCTCCTCGAATGCTTCCCGGTAGGAGATGTTCAGGTGTTCCATCATCGTGGCCATGATGCCGGCGATCGTGTTGTTGCCTACGGTTTCCGTGATGGCCTTTTTGCGTGTCTTGTCGATCTTTACCGCGCTCAGCAGGTCGCTGCCCGTGATGATGCCGGCTATCGTTTCGGCCGCTTCCCGGATTTGCGGATAGTCGGCGTAACGGTTGGCATACCAAAGGAACAGGCGTTGCTTCCAGCGTTGCCGAAACAGCAGTTTCGATACCGCCTCCAGCGAGTATTGCTGCCGGCCGTCTATGGACAGATCGGTCCGTTCCTTCGAGAACGCCCGGGCGAGGTCCTTGATGCGGGGCTGGTAAACCCGAAAGTTGAACCGCCCGATACGGATTGTTGCATAGTGTCTGTTGAGCAATGATGCCGCAACGATATTGGCGGATTTACTCATGGTCTTTCGAGATGGAGGCAGACAGTTGTTCCATGACCGCGCCGATTCCTGCCATATCCTCCAGCGGAATCATCCGCAGGGTCTTGTTGTAGGCATCGAACAGTTCGGGCAATGTCGCCCTCTTGGAGAATCTGCGCCTCAGATATAGGCAGCGCAGTTCGCTGAATAGGTTTCTGCTCCCTGAAATGCCCAAAGCGACGCTTTTGCACATTGCGGCGAGGCATCCTATGCTCTCGTCCGGTTCTTTTTCGACGTCCCGTGCCTGCATGATGCGGATAGCGGTCCGCGGGGACATTCTGTATATGCCGTATCCTCTTCCGGCGATGCGGAAACTGATGAAATCCATGTGTCGAATGGTTAAAGCAAAGGGGCGAAGGGCTTACGCCTCCCGCCCCTTTGCCGATGTGATGATGTGTGCCTATTTGCCCGGTGCGCTCATTACCGATGCGCCATCCGTTACCTCCGAAGCGTCGAACCAGTATTCGGACGATACTTTATCATTGTCCGGCTCCAGCGCCGTGGCGACGACGTTGATAGCGACGGCTCCGTCCGTTTCGGCATTCCGCGCCACGATCGAGGCTTTCGGGAATACGCAGTATTGATCGTCTTCCGTGAGTGCGATCATGCACTTCTCGATGTCCGTAACGCCGCGGGCCCGTTTCCACGTCGTCTCCGTCCCGGTTCCGCCCATGAATGCGGCCTTCGTCTCGTAGTCGTACTGCCCGATGGCGAAGTTCATGGTTACTTCTCCCATCTCTTTCGACTGGCGATATACGCCGTCGGTCAGTTGATTTTTGTATTGCGTCGTGGAAGGCTCGGCTTCGTCGAGGCTCCACGTGTCCTGATGGACATTCGGGACCTTCTTGGTGGTAGGGTCTTTGAGGATGGAGCCCAACATCGTCCCCGTTAGGTCTCCTGTGACCTTCGCCGGATCGGCGTACCAGATATTCTTTATACCTGTTGCTGTGATTGCCATGTTTTCAGTCTTTTTTTACGTTTAACACTCTGAACAGGACCCGAACATAGACGTAATGACACCCGAGGTCTTTATCCTCTTCGCAGCCGATGTTCTCATATCGGTAGCGATATGCCGATCCGTCCCGTGTCCCATAGGTCCACTCTTTGAATTTGGCCTTCGCGGCCCTTTCGAGATCATCCAACCGTTGCAGATTCGCGTCTCCTTTGACATCCGGCACGCACAGATTCACCGACACGTAACAGTTTTCCCAATAGGTGCCGGGCGACTGCTCGGATGGTGTCACCACTACAATGCGCTCGCTCTTTATCCGGCCTTCCGGTGCGGCCCAGGAGGTGAAAATCCCCTTGATACCGAAATCCGAGCAGTCCCGGACCAGAATGTTGCGTGCGTCTCCGGTGGTTATCATGTCGTTGTTGCCTTAGAGCCAAAGTTTGGTGTACTCGTAGCGTTGTCCGCTTTTGAAGTAACCTTGTACGGGATACGATACCGAATCTTCCAGCGTGGAGCCGACAGGAGTGTCGGGGCGGCGGTCGAATATGTTTTTGCCGTGCCGGTCGAGAATCCGCACCTCTTCGTTTTCTTCGATGGGGCGGACATTCGCCGGCATGATCACCTCGTAGGTGTATTCGATCGCTTTCCCGTTCGGCGATTCGATGAACCGGGCCTTTCCGTCGTAACGGGCATTGCATCGGCTCACCGTCTGCCACTCTTCCGTGGCGGAGTTCCAGCGTTGAAGCGTATAGGGAAATCGTATCATAAGAATCTGACTGTCGGTTGCGGATTGAACTCGTCGGCAATATCGGTCAGGCCGTTATCCTTTGCGAGGGCGTGGATGCGGCGGCGCAGTTCTTCGGCATCGTAGCCGAGAGAATATCCGCCGTTGCCTTCGGACGTCAGAACGACAAGCTGCTTCAGGATGTCGATGGCCGCTTTCGCCACCGATACCTTGTTACCCGGCGCGTACTCTTCGTCCGCCGGCAGCTCCGCGTCCATGCAGGCTACTGCAATCAGGTCGTCGCCCACGTCATAGGGATAGAGCCGTGCCGATATTGCGTCTGAGTTGGTCATCGCAGGTCCGTTTAGGCGTTACCGTCGTTCCACGAGGTATTCTCCGTGTTGATGTAGTACAGCGACTGCCGGTTGATGAGTGCCGGCATGATGTACGCTTCGGCCAGAGTGACCTCGAGCATCGGGTTCAGCTCCGAATAGCGCGTGATCTTCACGTTCTCGCGGTATGCTTGCAGGGCATCGGTGTCCGAAACCTGCGGGACGTCGCTCCACCAGGTCCAGCCGAGCTGCGGTGTCGGCGACAGCACGGCGACATGCTCCGCCCACGGCTTGTAGGTCGTCTGGCTGCCGTCGCGTGCCTCCTGCTTGACGTAGGAATCGATCACGATGATCTGCGGATACCCTTTCGAACGCATGTAGGTATTCACGAGGTCGATCGTGAGCGTGTCGCCGCTTGCCAGGCCCGTCGCGGTGAGCACGACGGGCGAAACCCGCTTGACGGTCTTTTCGCTCATCAGCAGTTTGTCGAAAGCCGCCTGTTCCATGATAGCGTACATGGGCCGGCTGAAGCCCTCTTTCTGGATGGCTCTCTGCCCGGCGATGATGTCGCCGAGCGGATCGCTGCCGGAGGATGCGCTCCACTTGTTTTTCACGCCGGTTTTGTGTGCCGAAGGGATGTTGAAGTTGAGCATTTCCTGCGTTACCACGTCGTTGTTGTTTACGGTTTTGAGTACGATTTCGGCCTTCGATCCGACTTGGAGGGCCAGGTCTTCGGCGCGATAGTTCACGCCGTTGTAGCAGAACTCCACGTCTTCATAGACCATATCCACGAGCTGGAGCGCCACATTGGGGTTGCCGTTCGACTGCGCATAACTGCGGAGGATTTGGTATTCCTTGATCTGCTTTTCGTCCTTTGCCCGTGAGATTGCGACTTTCGCAACTTGGCCGCTCCATGCGCCGATGGTCTCGCGTATTTTCTGCGGCGCCTTCGCCTTGAACGCGATCACGTCTGCACTCACGGGGATTCCGTCGTTCCCTTCCAAGGACTTGATGTCGAGTGTCGGGGTGTAACGCAGGGGGAACAGCGTCGGCCATGCCAGACCGGCCCCCGGCATGTACGAGTTCAGTTCGGCCTGCATATCGACCTGCGAAAGGTCGAAAAGGGGTTTTCTCATGTCTGCCATGGCTAAACGAGATTAATGGATTTGAGACTTGCGAGAATTTCGGGGGCGATGTTGGTCGTCACGGCTCGGACGCTCGCACCGTTGACGAGGCGCACGAAGTTGTTTACCGTGCCGCCTTCGAGCTTGTCGCCCGTCAGATAGGCCGGTGCATAGACAGCCTCCGCGCCCGATGCCTTCGCCGCTTTCGCCTGATAGCCCTTCGTGCCCACGGCGACGGTCGCGCCGAATGCTGCGGTCGTCAGCACGTCTTTCGAGGCATCCGAGCTGTTGATCGCGGAGATGGCGACGGCCTTTCCGCCGAAAGCGATGAATTCGCCCTGTTTGAATCCGGAGCCTTTCGCGATTTCGATAGTCGTGTCCTCGGCTCCGATGGCCTTCACGAGCGTCGCGCCCTTGATCGGCTTGTAGATGTTTCCGGTTGCCAATCCGACGACGGACCCGGCCGGCAGGTCGCCTTCGAGGTCCGTTACATCGACTGTGCCGCCGCCTTCCTTCTCGGAAAATACCACCTCGAACACCACCTTGTCGGGTTCGGGTGCATCATAAAATTTGTTTTGCAGACTCATGTCGATTGTTTTTTTGATTTATAGACCTTTGATCGCCGATGTCTTGTAACCCTCGGCGGCCTTCTTGCGATCCAGTCGGGCCGCCATCGCCGCAGACGTCTTGTCTCCGCTTTCTCCGCCTCCGAAAAGGGGCGGGGCCGATCCTACGCCGCTTTTGACGAACATTTTGGCTGCTTTAGAAAGCACCTGATCCACATCATCGTCGGGGTTGATCCTGATGATGGAGAGCATGTCGTCGTCGAGCCCCAGCGCGCGGGCCTTTTCACGGATTGCCGCAGCTCGTTGCGCCTGCGTCTGCGCCGCTTCGAATCCCTCGATCTTCTCCGTGTAGGGCTTCATGGCAGTCTGGATAAAGGATTTCATCCGCTCCTCGAATGCCTCGGGATCGAAAGTCCGGGGATTGCTCTTGCCTCCGGGTTCGGGTTGCTGCTCTCCGCCCCCGGGCGCAGGGACTACGGGTTTTCCGTCTTTTAGGTTATGCCGCCTCTCGTAGTTGCGTACTGCGGTCTGCGAAGCATCCCCTGCGCGGTAGTCGCCGTAGCTTTGTAACACGTCCGGAAACCCGATCCCCTCCGCAATGGCAGGTAATTGAGCTTCGTCCGTCACGTTCTCGGCCTTCTTCGTAGCGATCCGGTCGAGGATTGCATCGTCAACCCCAACGAATTTGGTTTTGAGCAATGCCAGGAGTTTTTCTTTCATGTTCTTTCGTTCTATATGGTTTGGGATAAGTCCTCCTATCCGCATTAAAAAAGGTCTGCCGGCTGATGCCAACAGACCTACCTAACCTGACAATTACATGGAAGTAGTTTCGTTCTATGTCTGTTGGCCTATATCTTCATAGGCTCTGCGACAAAAATCTGCATGTTCGGCACATTGTGCAAATTTTTTTGCGGAAAAATTCAATAAAAGCCGGAGAATTTATCCATGCCGGTGGAATATGGGCGATTGTGTTCTGTTCGTTCGACTATCCTTCAGGAGAAATCCCCGGATTTGGCTCCTGATTGTTTAATTGGTTTGATTGAGCCCTTTCCGATTTCAGCCGCTCCATTTCGGTTTTCGGGTCTTTGATCCGCGGATTCTGATAGACTGCGGTCTCCTGGCTCATCGTTCCGGCGTCGATGGACTTCCGGATGATGTCGAGCGTATCGGAAACATTGTCGGGCATAGGTGTCGAGAATTGATAGCCGATTTTTAATGCCTCGAGCTGCCCGTTCAGCTTCAATTCGGGATGAAGCACGCCGACAATGGCTTTCACGACGTTGATTTCCCGGTCGATCAGCGTTCCGTAGTAATCCTGGTAGTTCTTGGCCTTCAGCTCAGGGAAGAAGAACATGTATTCCCAGCTGACGCCGCTCGGAATCTTCATCTCCTTGATGACGTCCGATGCGGGGTTTACGGAATAGGTCATGCCGTAGATGAACGAATCGAGCGTGTCGCATTCGCGTTTGCGGTTCTCGGGGGCAGAATCGTATGTCAGATAGTAGACTTTGCCTCCGTTCTGTGTCTGGATGATTTGTGCCGGATCGTCCGGATTGAGAGAACCTGCCACGATTCCTTCGCCGACCACTTTCGGATTGGCGAAATAGTCGTTCATGTCGGCATCGTTGCATTGTATCGCTTCGCGTCGTTCGATCAAATCCTGCACGTCCGCCCACTCCCGCTCCTGTATGTAGAGAAGGACCGGGATTTTCCCGATGAAATTCTTTTCCGGGACAACTTCCCACCCGACGGCACGCCGTGTGCAGCGGAAGATCGTTTCCGCGGTATAGATGTCGCAATGAATCTCGTCGTTCCCCTCGTCGTCCTGTATGGTGAATTGGCGGACAAAGAACATCATCCGCCCGAAATCGTCGAATTTATAGTAGATGTCGTCCCCGAGCGATTTTGCGAGGACCTTCACCATCACCTGAAGCTCGCCTTCGGGCGAGAGATAGAGATGGTACAGTTTGGCGCACAATGTTTCGGATCCGGCTTTGGTCTTGCATTCCCGCATGTTTGAATCGAAGCGCGTCGTTTTGAGAATCTCCAGGAATCGTTCGTAGGCTTCGGCGGCTTTGCTCGTTCGGATGGTCTCTCCGTCGGGTCCGGAGGTCTCTACTACGTCCGAAAGATCGGAAAACTGCACGGGCGAGCCGAATAGGAAGGCAGTGGCTTGCATGTTGATGACCTTCTGAAACGGGATGGGTAGTTTGGCCGTGATGATGTCCGGCTTGCCTTTCTGGTGACGATCCGGACGTTTCGTCACATCGTGTTTTGTCGGGTCGTATTCTTTGAGGGCTTGCGCGATTTGCCCGTTGTGTGTCGTCATTTTGCCCAGCAACCGGGACACGTCGCCGTTCCGTATGAGATCGACGAGCTTCTGTTTGCGGCCCAGCGCTGCGTTGAATTGATTGGTGAGGGCTTGTGTGATTTGTCTGATCGTTGCCATATTATAATCCTAAGTCTTCTTTCGAAAGAGGGCGTATTTGATTGTAGTCGAACCATACACGCATCAGCATCGCGTCCCTCCAGTCGGGGGAGCGTCCGATGTCCTGCTTGATCTCGTCTTTGGGCTTCAGGAACAGTTTGCGGTCGTTGTCCACGTTCCAGGTCTGAAGCTGTTCCAATTCCTCGGTGATTTCGTCTTTCTGATCCTCGGACAATTCGCAATCGAAGGAGATGGCGAAGGAGTTGATCTTGTCGGCCAGCTTGTATCCGCATTGCGTCTGGAGGTTCGAGAAATTCTCTCCGTTGAGACATTGCGAGTTATTGACGAATCCGCCGATCCGGCACATATCGACCACTCCGCCGCCCACTCCGTCTTCGTCGGCGATGATCCGATAGCGGGGGATGCGGTGTTTGGCGGCCAATGATTCGATGCAGGCGGCGATTTCCGTAGTGGCGCTTCGGTCGAACGACACTTGTTCGATGATCGCCCAGCCGTCCCACACGAGGATTCGCGCCCGGTCGGAACCGAAGCGGGCAATATCCGCCGTGATGTATTTGATGCCGGTGCGGGCATGGATTTTCGGATAGAATATCTCGCGGATGTCGTCATGCGAGCATAGGGCATTCGGATTGTCGTCGTAATCCCAGTTTCCCTTCAGCAACCGTTCTTTCTTGACCTTATCGGTCGTGGATTTCAGCGCTTCGATATAATCCTTTTCGATGAACGGGTTGTCCTGGACGAGTGCGGCGAGGTATATTCGGTAGGGCGGGAGCGTCCCGGCCTTCGCCGGTTTGTAGAATGTCGAGTGCATCCAGTTCTTTTTCGGGTTACACGAGATGAACAGTTTGCGCAGGATTCCGTATTTGTCGTTCAGGTGACGCCCGATGCGGGTTTTGAGTGTGTCGTAGGCTCCGAAGTTCACTTCGCCGCCCTCCTCGATCCATCCTCCGGTGTATTCCACCGAACCGTAGCGTTCATAGAGGGGATCGGACGGAAGATAACGCAGATCGAGCAGGTCGATGCGGCTGCCGTTGGTAAACTGAATGTAGTGATCCTGCCCGTTGTATTTGAAATCCTGGTTACGCACGATGCCGTATTGTGCGCAGACCTTGAAAAAGGTGATAAGCGTCGATTCCCGCAGGCGTTTCAACTCTTCGCGGCCGATGAACCATTTCGTCCCCGGGTAGCACAGCGACATGAATGCCAGCCATGTGCAGCCGGTCCACGATTTCGCACCTCCGGCGGCTCCGCCGTATAGGAATTCCGTGTGGGTGTCGTCGGTAAGAATGCGCAGGGCCTCCTCCTGCTTGGCATGATGCCCGTGTTCCGACCGGGTGATGAAGCCGAAGATTCCCCGCCGGAACATTTCGCATTCGATCTGAACACGGTCAGCAACCAGTTTATTTATCGGATTCACCATCGGCGGCCTTTTGAATTATTGAAAACGCCTGCTTCAGATCGTCATCCGACAGACGGGAGTAGTCTATCTTTGCCGAAATCTCGATCGGTGCGCCATCCTTACCGGTTACCTCCTTTTTCTCCGGGGCATTATATCCGAGCATATTCACGATACTGTCGAGAGCCTTCTGTTTGTCATAGCAGATGATCTTAACCATTTCATCGACCAACTCGTCGCCCATCGGGGTGGTTCTCTTGGTCTGCTTGGTCTCTATCGACTTAATGCAGGCCTTTTCGTCAGGTGTGAGGGCCTCGAAATCCTTCAAGGTCATCCAGCCCGTGCGGATTTTTGTCGCATCCGAGAAGGCGATTTTTTGATGTTCCCGGATGATCTGAAGGGCTGATATTCCGGCAGCTTCGGCAAGGTGATCCTTCAAATAGGCTATCCTTGCGGCAACCTTGCTATTAGCTAATTGGCGGCTGGCGTTCTCCCAAACAGTAGATTCACTCATTTTTGAGCAGTCGTAGGCAAAGCGATACGCCTCGGAAGCGTTCCCGCATTCGAGGTACTTGTTGCAAAACTTCTCCTGTTTGATCGTCAGCTTTTTTGCATCCGCCATGTCTTTTCGTCTGAATCGTGTTTCCTATGTCTTATAGGTTCAGAGGCAAAGGTGCGGTGCTTCGGCACATTGTGCAAGAGATTGGGTGAAAAAAATCCCCGACCGATTAGGTCAGGGATCTATTTTGGCATATAAACTGTTTGTCAGCTATCAGTTAAATCTGAGACTTTGTGATTATTAAAATGAATCTTTTTCATGGTAGTTCATAATTTATAAGTGTGACATAAATATAGTATATCCTTGTCGTGGCAAAATTAAACCATCATAACGATATTCGCAAGTTATATTGATTTGGGTATTGCTGGCAGCGAACACCAGAATTTGACATCTGAATCGTTTACGCAATTAGCCCAATGCCATCGTGTACAGTTAGGGTCGGTCTCATCATGGGGTATTCGCCTGGTAATATGCACGAAAGGGCGCAAGCCTTGATGTCTCTGCTCGACTACAAGAACCCTCTGCTTCATATCGGGTAATGCTTCATTTACGTCTGTCCATTTCATAATATTTTGTTTTTAAGTTTCACCACCGGCGGCAGGTGCCGCCACGCTTCGGGCCTAAGGTCTCTTTATAGCCGCCCGAACGGCTTGCCAACTATTAATAGATAGTTTTTTCAAATCTTTTGAATGCATTATTAGACAAAATATATAATGCATATTTGCCGCATTGTTCTTTGACTTTGAACTCTATATTTATCTTTCGCCCAATCATAAAAAATATATCGTCACAATCTTTGATTTTGATCGGTTTAATTTTGTTTTTTACAGATGAAAATGTCTGAAGCCTAATACTTTCTAATACATCGCAAAAACGATAAAAACTTGCACGTAACTCAAAATCGTCATCAGTTGTTACTTTAAGAAAATTTATCTTCAATATTTCGCAATCATTTGTTTTCATAGCCCTATTGTTATTTAGTTTTCTCGTAACCGAACTTGCCCATATATTTTTCTGCGCCTTTAAGACTTTTGAATGTCTTGCTCGTGACAATCGTAACTGCGATATATTAGCGTTCGCCGTTAATGAGAATTGCGCCTTTGCTTTCATCGCGCCGATAGTCTATAATTTTCATAATTGTATTGTTTTATTGTTGCACTTTAGTATTATGTTTATGATGCAAATATAATACTATATTTTTATACAAGCAAATATTTGTAAGATTATTTTATGATATTTTTTGCATTGATATTTGTGTGTACTATTATTTGGTGCTTGTATGTATTATATAGAATATTTATATTTGCATCAAAATATACTATTATGCTACGTATTAAAGAACTTTGCGAAATCAAGGGTATGACCTTGCAAGAATTGGCGAAATCGCTGAATATAACTTATCAATCGTTATGGGCGCAAATGACCGGGAATCCCTCTTTGTCGAAACTTCAGGCAATAGCCGCAGCTCTCGGCGTTTCGGTAGGGGATCTTTTCGCCCCTCAGCCGACGAACACGATCACCTGCCCGCATTGCGGGAAACCTATCAAAGTAGAGAAAGGCGAGTAAATAATAACGAGGCGAGAGGATATGGAAAAGAATGTAAAGTATAGAGGTGAACTGAATCTTGCAGGGATGATTATTCCCTGCTATGTTTTAGACAATGGTACTCGGGTTATTTCAGGCCGAGGAATGCAGGAAGCACTAAAAATGGTAGATGAAGCCGAAGAAGGGAGACAAACTGCAGGGACCAGATTGAGTCGATATTTAAGCCAAAAATCACTCAATCCATTTATTTACAAAGACAAAGGAGAGGACCACTTCAAGCCTATCGTATGTAATGACGGAGGATCAAAAATAAACGGGTATGAGGCCACGGTTTTAGTGGATATTTGCGATGCCTTTCTCGAGGCGAGGAAATCCATTAGCTTGTCCCCTCGTCAGGAAATTATCGCAGCTCAATGCGAAATACTTGTCCGGGCATTTGCCAAAGTCGGCATTGTCGCATTGGTCGATGAAGCGACAGGGTATCAGGCAGACAAGAACAGGGCAAAAGATGAATTGCAAAAGTTCTTATCCCAATTCATTACCGAGGAGGCGAGCAAATGGGTTAAAACTTTCAACGATTCTTTCTTCGAGATGATTTATCGCATGCACAACTGGGACTGGACAATGACCCATAAAAGGCCGGGAGTTGTTGGTAAATGGATAAATGATATCGTGTATGAGCGTATTGGTCCTATCGTGTTGGCCGAACTTGAAAGAGTGAATCCTAAGAATGAAAAAGGTGCGAGAAAGGAGCGGCACCATCAGCATTTGACCGAGGATGTTGGTCGCCCCAAATTAAGGGAACATTTGACTGCGGTGGAAGCACTCGGACGAGCATCTGGCTATGATTGGGCAAAGTTCATGCAGATGTTGGATACTGCTTTCCCGAAACAGTACCAACAACTATCGTTACTATTCCCTGAAGACGTAAATCAGGGCAAGTAATTAGACTGCATTAAACAAAGCAAGGGGCTGTCTAACAAGTTTAGGCAGTCCCTTGCTTTATTTATTTAAGCCAACTTTATACGGTCGGTCCCGCTGCTTCGCACTTCATTTTTCTGCTTCGGATGATTTCGAGAATCACCCGGTCGCCGTCGAGAATCAGCATTCCGTGTCGGCGGGGATCGCCGCCTTTGGTTCGGTGCTCTGCTTCGCATTCGGTTCGGATGCGGACACAGCGGAAACCTGCGGCTTCGAAAGCCGATCCGATCAGCGACAGGTCGCTGCGCTTGGAGGCGCAGTACATGCGCGGAATCGCCGCCTCGATGCGGCCCATGTGTTCGATGCAATTTTTCATGGATGTTTAGCAATAAAAAACTGCGTTACGAGTTGCTCGGCCTTCCATGCAAGCCGTCGGGCGTTTCCGCTACCGAACTCGACGCAGTTAAATTCAACTGTATTATAGATACAAAATACCCTTATATTCCGGACAAAATTGTATCACATGGAAGTTTAGCAATGCAAATCTACGAATAAGTTTTAATCCGCCAAAATTCGGCAATAAATTTGTTTTGCAACTAAAAAATAGTTACATTTGCGTTGTAAACAAATAGCGATGGGGACAAAAGAAAAATTAATACAGCGCTTTGTGTCACAACCCAAGGATTTCACGTGGGATGAACTTGTAAGGTTGTTTGGCATCTTTGGATATGAAATAAGCAATAAAGGGAAAACAAGCGGTTCTCGTGTGATTTTCGTCAAGGGAGAAAGTTCTTATACGGCACACAAGCCCCACCCTGACAGCATAATCAAAAGCTATGTAATAAAACAGGTGTTAGAGTTCCTTAAAAACAATGAATTGATATGAATACGATGAATTATAAAGGCTACATAGGTAGCATAGAGGTCAGCGAAGAAGATAATCGCCTTTTCGGAAAGGTTCTTGCCTTGCCGCACGATACGATGATTACTTACGAGGGAGAAACAGTAACGGAACTTCGCGATGATTTTCACGGTGCGGTGGATGATTATTTGGCCTATTGCGAAGCAGAGGGCATAGAGCCTCGAAAAAGTTATTCGGGAACCTTGAATGTTCGCATATCACCTGAAACCCACAGAAAAATAGTTATACTTGCCAAGCAAGCGGGAATTTCAATAAATGCATTCATCAAATCCGCGGTAGAGAAACAGATTGCAACAATGCTGTGATTGAGTGATATTACAGAATATTATACAATAAAACACCCTGGCTATTGAAAGTCAGGGCGTTTTATTTAGCAATTTTTATTTGTCCGATTTAATTTTCCCATTTTGCGCGGCATTTTGTATATCACGCAAAGGGATATAAAATTTAGTTTGCGTTGGTGTATAAATACCGAATGTTATACCTGAAACCAACAGGTTTAGAAAGCTATGGTTTGTTTTTACTACGAAATCTTCCGCATTGTTCACGTATTCTGCGGCTTCGAGTTTATTCTTACCTACCGGAACTAATCCTGCAATCAAGTGGTGGTTCCACTCTTGATTCACCTGTACCAAAGGTTCATTGGGTTTTACATTCCCGTGCAGGATACGTGTGCTGTAACAAGAGGTCATACTTAATGCTATGCCAAGTACCCCCCCCCATAATAAAAATCTCTTCATAATCTTGTATATAATATTAGGTTTGGTTGAACAAATATAATAAATTCCTCTTCCCTGCAAAATAAAGGGGCGACTGTTCTACGCTTTGCCCACCTTATTCTATTTCAACGTGCCCTCCTGTTTCGTCTATATAGATATGGACAAATTTAACTTCACGAGTTCCGTCATAATCCGTGCGAATGACCTTAAACCGATGATCGTTTATCTCTTTCTGTAAATATTCGGTCGTGTATTTGGGCTCGTGCGTAAAATCATCCGTGCTTTCTTCAAAAAGAACGATCGTTTGCGGTTCTTCGATGTTATCCAAATGACAGTTGGCATATTCCACATACGCATACAACTGATTATAAACCATCCATTCGCTGGGGTCATTTGTATGCACCACAATATTCCCATTTTCTATTGCGTAATAGAAATTCGAATTTTCAGTTTCGAAATTAAAGACAGGTTCGCTGTTTGGAATATCGTATAATATGAAATTGCATGAATAACTATATCTGTTTGTTTTTGATATAATCACATGGCTGTTATCATATTTCTGACAAGAAGCCCCAAGATCGTGATTATCCCCCTCTCCGATATTGTATCTCGTATGCTTGTTATCCGCATAGCATGTTATCAAATCCCAATAAGATAAAGTATTATCATTGGAAATATACGCCATTATGAATGAAAAGCAATCTGGAAATACACATAGATTATTTATAAAATGGCTAATGGCTGTATTGTATGAAGGATATTCCCATTGAATCGTCTGTCCGTATGCAGTTGTTATTGGTTTGTCGTCATCGGTAAATTCATATAACAGTTTGTTCGATGATTTGTCGAATACAGCAATCCAAAAATCGGATCTATCCTTATATCCCGTTAAGATAATCGTATTCGGCCATTGTGGCAATTCCGGATAAGATGCAATGCCATCTTTTATACCATACCAATTAAGATTAGAAAGCCTGTTTTTGTCAATGCCATTTAATTCGAGCAGCTGCTCGATGGGCGAAAGTTCCGGTTTCTCTTTGGTTGAGGATTCGGAGCAGGCATAGAACCCAAGAAGCGCTGTTATTATAAAGAATAATTGTTTCATGATAGCTGCTATAAAGAGAACCTATTTTTTACGTTTAATAGTATGCTTTAATTTTAGCACGGCAAAATTCAATTCTATTTCGGTCTCCGTATCCGTTGTCTGCATATCCTCCCCGAACAGATCGGCCATGATTTCACCGCTTTTCTGCATCAAGGTCTTCTGCTTGAACTCGTCCGGGTTTGAGGACATCTCGCCGATAGTGCGGGACAGTTCGCGAAGTTTGGCGAAAGCCTCGATGATCGCAATAGTCGTTTGCGTAGCCCGTTCGCTTTTCAGAATTGTAGCCAGCATGTAGAGCCCTTTTTCAGTGAATGCCTTCGGTGTAATCGGGGAAAATTTGAGCCGGACAAGGTGGTGAAAATTTTCCACCACATACTGTTTTTCAGATTGTTGAAGCTCGAATATGTATCCATCAGGAAACTTATCCGGGTTGTTGCGGACTGCTTCTGTGTTAAGTTGTATATTTTACATTGTAATTCGTATTTTTATTATGAATAATTATGATCTGGGTTTCAAATCTAATTGACGATAAATATCAAAATACTGTTGAGATATTTTTTTTGTTTCTGAATCTGTTATTTTCCCATCTTTCTTTTTTTGAAGACAATTTTGCAGTTCTACGATCGCATTTTTTAATATGATATTCTGAAAACGACCTGCCAATTTTCCACATCTATTTATGTATTCTTGCTTAATGTGTGGAATCTCCGTAATAAACTCTATCGTATCAGCTATTACTTTGATTGTTTTTGCTTGTGCATAATCTTTATAACTAATTTCTGCATATTTATATAATGCATCAAATATATAATCAAAAGATTCTTCTTTTTTGTTATTATGGGAATTGACAGATGCTCGTAACATTAAATTTTCAGCATCCATATATATTTTAAATGCAGATATGTCATCTTGCATTTTCAAAGCAGATTGTTCAATATTATTTATCTTGTCTATTTTATCCTTTATGTCTATTGTTTGCCATATTTGCCAACCAACAGCAAAAACTATTAAAAGACTTACTATGCTAATACATGCGGATATAAAAGTATTAGGTTCAATAATTGAGAATTGAAATGTATTTGCTATATGAAATGATGCTTGAATTAGGGTGACTATTAATGCTAACAGCGCAATATATATAGCATATTTATTAAGCTTTTGCATATTATTTATCAATAAATTTAGCAACAATCCTTATTAATTCCCCATTCTGCCGCATCACTTCGGAGTTTTGTTTGATGATATCGGAATTCTGCCGTATGATTTCCGAATTTTGTCCGAGAATAGTTTTATGTTCGTTTTCGCGGCTTTCAAAAAGGGCGTAAAATTTTTCGAGAATATTTGCATTTACTCCCGAATTTGGGGTAGTAGAACTTAACATTTCCCCATCACCAGTTAAAATCCAATCGAGATTCGCATTTGGTATTTTGGTTCTAATTTTAACCAATATGTCGGCTTTAGGCGAAATGGTTAATTTGTTCCCTTTGAAACTTTCATAGCTTTCACCTATCTCATTAAAAAATTTCGACACTTCAAAGTCTTGTGTTCTAACGAGTTCGAGGATTCTCCCTCTGATCGTAGTTAAATTTTTCCCCATTTTATTTGTTTTTGGTTCTTAAATGAACTATATTTGCATTGTGATTCAATTTTTGTATGGCAAATTTAATTACAAATAGCGAAAAATCAAGAGATAATGTTGTGACATTACTCTTACCCTTCGAGCGATATATTCAAAGTATCGCTAACCTTGAAGAACGCAAGCGACTTTGTGATACTTGCAAGCAGGCTATCGGTATTCGAAGCGACACTCAATTATGGAACTATCGAGTAGGTAATGTTCGACCTGATATGCTAAAGCGACGCGAGATAGCCAAGATCATCCGTCGTCATTCGGGCGACAGCAGCTGGACGGCCGACAACCTTTTTCCTGTGGAGTTTTACAAATAGAGTATATGAAAACGAGGTACAATAAATCGAAGATCATGCGCAATGCCTGGTTCCTGAGAAAGATTCAGCCGACGATGGCTTTCTCGGTTTGCCTTCGCAAGGCATGGCGCAACGAGAAATTGGCGATGTTGGCCGCGAAGATCGAGGGCCGCAATCTCGCCGAGGAAGATGCGCAGGCCAAAACGACGACTTATAACCCCGAGTTGCTGAGGATTCCGGCCGACTACTACGGCGAGCGGGGGCGGTATTATGGAGACTGATTATGAGAACGAGCAGGATAAAGAACGAAAAAGGGACGCCGCAGCGTCCCAGTCCCGCCCCTCCGCCCTTGTCGGTTACAACCGGAAGGGCAACGAACGGTAGTGTTTCCGCACATTTTCGCGGCGTCCGAACCTAATGCGGGTATAGGCCCGAACAAACACCACCTTCGGCCGATGAATACTGGTTCTATTCATGGCGTAAAGGGTTAAATGTTGATGGCATCAGTTTAACATCCCATTTGGGAGGACCACCAGCCCTGAGGGGGCAAGACAAAAGTAATTCTTTATTCTGCTTTTTTAAAATTAAAGGAATGAACGACATCACCAAATCGGCCGACAGGCTGGCCGCCCTGCTCGATGAACAGCGGGCATGTATCGAACGAATTATCGCAATACTCGACAAATAAACAATCCATGCTGGTAAAAAAGAACATAAGAAAGATCATCGTATCCCCGGAGGTGAAGAAGGAGATCGCCGCGGAGCTGGGATGCACGGTAGATACCGTTTACAATGCTTTGAATCTGACGGACCCGACGACCGGAGAACAACCTGACCGTATTCGCCGTATGGCGTTGGAGCGCGGAGGTTACAAAGGGACGACGATCAAGTGGATAGAGGAGTGATGACAAGGAGTGCATGGCGGAACAACGAGAGACGCAGGGAACTTGAAGCGGTCTGATGCAAAAGGAGGATAGAGCGTAATTCGCACCTCGCCCGAACCGTATGGCAGGGATGCCGCCTCGGTAAGAAGAGACAAGAGCCGTAACGGCGTTCCCGGGGCAATCGACAATTAAAGCATTGCAGGTGCAAGTCCTGCTGCACTCCCTCAAATGAACGATAAATTCAATGATTATGAAACGATTGATCGACTACATTAAAAATCTGTTCGGCGCTGACGAAAAGCTCCGAAAGTGGTGTGTTAAAGAGTGCAATTATACTATGGGGAAAATGCCTGAGGATATAATTGCCGATGCCCAGAAATTATATGAATTCATTCGAGGGCTGCGCTAATCATAGCTTTTATTTCTTCGTAAGAGTTATTTACAGTAATAGAGATCATTCGATTGGGCTCCCTTTGGGTATTAAATAAAATGGTAGTTTGAGAATCAGACTGGGGATAGACGTATGTTACATTTACCAGATTAACAAGATAGTTATCCGCCCCATGGAGGACTTCGATAAAACCTTTCATAAAGCAAAAAATTTTGAATTAGACACTATAAAGGTAATCAAAATATCGGGAGCGGCAAAACCCGCTTTGACATAAGGCAGATTTGGATTAGACACCCTTGCTGCTCCCGATTTCATCAAACCAGCGATTGATATGTACTCTATCGAAAAAAATATCGTGAAAAATTTGGCGGTTTCAGAAGAAGTCGCTAATATTGCAATGCCAAAACCTCGCATTGCGAGAAACATAAGTACATACAAACGCGATTGGGCGTATTCTCCGTTGCACTTCTGCTATCGCAGTTGTGAGGTTTTGGCGAACTTAAGGGGAGTACGCTCTCTTTTTACATACATTAAACTTGTGTTCAACAAATGCCAAAACCTGACACAAGCGGTAACCAGGGGAATAATAGTACCCGTACTGCATCCGTATCTAAACGGAACAAGCGTTTTCCGTACCTGCTCCGCGATATGTGGAACCTTCCGGTCGAACCGGAAGAAACTCTCTACCAAGTATCATTCAGTGCGAATGTGCGCCGCGACCCGAAGGTTTTGGGCCCGTCTCGGCTGGAATACATGCATCCTTTCCAAGCCGTGCACCCGCTCCTCGCGCTGGGACTTGCCATTGCAGATGTCGAGAACCGCTATTACTCGGTATTCGTCGATGCCTGCTCCATCGAAATCCGCAAACTTTAGGATTTTCGGATCCCTTTGTTCCGTGCTGGCTTGACCGCCGACACGGGAGCCAATAGCCACCCTATGAGGTGAGGGGTTCGATCGCTGGCAATACAACCCCAGCCGCAAGGCAGAAAGCGATCCGGCAGTCGGAGCCGCACCATTCCGACCGACGCTTGCAACGTATCTGCACTGTGTGCCGCCATTGAGAAGATGCGGCCGCGAGTAAGCGAATAGCCGAAATGCGCGAAAGACCGGCACGGGCTCCGAAGCTGCGACGACATGAGCGGCCAGGACCACCGGGACAAATCAAGCGCATTATATGCCATAGCGGGGTTGAATGTCTCCGCTATGGCTCTAATGCCCGGGCTACAGGATTCATGGTAGTTTGCCATTGTTTGGAGATTGGTTGTGTGTGGCTCGGGCATCTTTTTGACAGACTTAAAACTTCGATGATATGAAACATGATCCGCAAACAAAGATTCTCGCCTACCTGGTAGTGGGCGGGAGGCTCACGGTGAGAAAGGCCGAGCGGCTTTTCCATACCACGGAACTCCGGCGTATCGTAAGCCGGCTTCGTCGCAAGGGATACACGATCAGCTCGGACAAGCTGAGTGCCGTTACCGAGGATGGACGGCCGACGCGGTTCAACGAATATTACATGCCCCAGGCTGCGGACGCCTGCCAATAGTCCGCGATTGGCTTCTTCTTTTAATTTTAGGTTAGTAGTTTCCGTCCGCCAGCCGTGAGGTTCGCGGGCGGGCGGCTGCCCGAACCGAAGTCCTGCGTTAAGCGCGTGGGAGCGTGACAGGTTCGGGCGGCTTTTATGGGGGACTACTGGTAGATACACCGGGACATGTATCTGGCAAGCGGCGACGCTTCGGGAGTTCGAATCTCTCACCCTCCGCACGCCTCCGACAGAATGTCGTAGCCGTATCGGCCTTGAAAGTGATAGGGAGCCGATGAATATTTATTTGCTTGCCTTTTTGATTGGCATGAAGCGCTGGAGGTAGCCAAAGAACCTATCTATTTGGTGTCGATCTTCGTATATCGGGGCGTGGTCGGCTTCGGAGTAGCAGCTTGAGACTATATGCAAGTACCTCGGTGACGGGAATAACAGACAAATGGTTAGTCCTTGGTATTTATGACCGTCTTTGTCGTATTTTTTACGTCCAGTTATCTGTGTTTAGGATATATCCGAACGAGGGAACGCATATTATTGAGCTATGGTGTAACGGTAACACCGCAGGTTTTGGTCCTGCTGTTCCCGGTTCGAATCCGGGTGGCTCAACAGGGAGCAATCCCTACGTTGTTCATTTGGTCCGGCTTCGAGATCATTCGATCAACGGAAGCGACAGAAGGTACATCCTTCGACATTCTGCGACCGAGTGAATGGAAGTAGCGAGGTCAAGGCGTCAGCCCACGAAACGGGCAAAGAACGCAAATCGGCGGCGCGAAGCATAGTACCGCCGCCACCGCGGGGGATTCGTCAAGTCCCCCGCATTTTTTGTAATCAAAATTTGTACGATATGCCGAAACCGATCACCGACAAATACGGGAACCTGCTGAAACCGATCCGTATCGACCGCAATACGCTGCTGTATGTCGCCCCGAAAGATGCGACCCAGGCCCGCGCCGAGAAGTTCCGCAAGGATGCGGAGCGGTCGCAGAAAATGGCGTTGAATCTGAAGTAGCTTGAAAAGATGCCTCGCGATATTTGCAGGCTTTTTGCAGTTTGTTTGCAAAAATGTATATTTGCATGTCAAACGACGGTTGCTATGGGAAACAGAAACGCAAAGGTTGAAGGGATGCTCACAACGAATAATAAAAAGATCAAAGTGAATCTTTTTGTCGTCATGTTCGAGGACCACGGATGCCAGGTCGCTTATTGTCCCGCTTTGAATGTCTATGGTTACGGCAAGCAGGAGCAGGAAGCCCGCGAATCGTTCGAGACTTGTCTGATGGAGTTTTTCGATTATGCGATCAAGAAAAAGACCCTTGTCGCAGAGTTGGAATCTTTGGGCTGGACGATTAAGAAGGAAAAGAAATTCACCGCTCCGGCCTTCAGCAGTTTGCTTGAAAAGAACAAGACGCTGAAAAAAATCATGGATACCAAAGATTTCAAAAAGATCAACGCTCCTATAAGCCTGCCATCTTTTGCTTAATAGCCGTATGGGGCGATTGTCCAATATACCGTTGCGTCGGTTCCGCGATTTTCTCGATTATAAGGGCCTGAAATGCATTCGAACGGTTGGCGGTCATGAAAAATGGGTGAGGGCCGATTTAAGGCGTCCGGTCATGCTTCAAACGCATATTGATCCGGTTCCGGAGTTCATCATCCGCAATAATCTGAAAACCATAGGAGCCACGATCAAAGAGTTTACCGATTATTTGGGTAACTGATCTTAGCTGTTGTTATATTGTAACCGAGGTTCCGCCTCGGTTTTTTCGTTTTAATTTTTGCAGATTCGAAATGAATCGCTATATTTGTAAAGCCAAACCACCCGATTGTGGGTAATACAGAAATATAAACCGCACCTTTATAGGGCGTGTTCTCGGTTCACTTCTGCTCCGCAGTTGTGGTGGTTTGGCGACTAACTGGAGGGCACGTCCTTCTTTTTGCATATTGTTTAACTTGTGTTCAACCAAATGCCAAACCACAACACAAGTGGCAACCGGGTACATAGTGTACCTCAGACCACCGTACCGTCTACGACACAGACGATCGTCACCTACAAGTACCTGGGTAAAACCCAACTAATGCGGGCTCGCTTCACACAGAGCCCCGAAACCTACATTATCAGCATCCGGGGCACGCGCCACGACGGCAAGAAGGTCGAGGTGTCGCGCATCTACGACGAGCTGCATCCTCTGATGGCCGTAGGCCGTGCTGTCGTGGAATTCAGCGACGATTACATCGGGTGTACCATCGACTTCATCAACTACAAACAGAAAGTCCTCAAATAGTATGGCCGGCCTGGTAACTTATGTGCTGCTGCTGTCGGTGATAGCGGCGGTATTCGGTGCCGTGTACTCTTCTCCGGAGCGGAAACGGCGGACCGAACAATGGTTGAACGATAAATTCTAGAATCTATGAACGGAGCATTTTCGGAGATCACGGTAAAATCCGTATGGGTGAAAATGGGCGGTCGCATCTGGCGTTGGCAGTACACGCTGCGGCGCGCCCTTGCCCGGCCTTTCAAGAAACTGCGGCGCCGTATCCATAAAATCGCGCACCGCTCCGTGTTGTACGTAACCGACTGTCGTTAGCCATGAACACGACACAATACCATCCGACGGGTAGAATGGCTCCTGTGGCAGTTGATACGGAGGAGGAGCTCTACGACGTCCCGAGCGAATATATCACGGGATGCGAGGAACGGAAAACACACCCCTCGCTCAATGAGTTTTCGCTCTCCGATTATGCGAAACGGTTGATTTTCGACAGCTTCCGTAAGATGATCGGGGCGGATTCTCGGGGCGATATGGACGGTGAGCGGTACGAGCTCGAATGGGGCAGTTATCACATTACGGCCGTACACCATTACGAGGCCAGCGAAAAAAGGGGCGGAGACAGCTATATGGGTTTCTGCGAGACCTATGCCGAGGTTGCCCGGGATTCGATAGAAATCGTCGAGGTGTGGGATACGGTGTACGGCTGCAACCGCCCGACGCTGCCGGGCATTCTGAATAAGTTTTACGAACGGAAAAAACTCTATTGACTATGACACGAATCGAGTACGCCATCAACGGCAAGTTTGCCGGGGCCGATATGGTAAACCGGGTATTGACCCCTGCGGAAATCGAGAAGTATATCCGCCGGGCCCGCCGGGAGATCGGCGTAGGCGTGAATTACAACGTAACATTCGAATAGCTATGTGTGAGATTAGGCTATTGGAGCCGTCGGACATCGAGGTCCGGGCCCAGCAGGTCAATGATAAGGGGGCGGTGCTGCTCCTTTACAAAAATGCCCGCGTTGATATGGCGATCCTAGACGAGAAGTTCGGGATGTTCGGTTGGCAGCGCGAGCACTTTTTCAAGGATGGCAAAAACTATTGCCGGGTGTCTATTTGGGACAATCAAAATAAGCAATGGGTAACAAAAGAGGACATCGGAACCGAAAGTAATACGGAGAAAGAGAAGGGAGAGGCGTCGGACGCTTTCAAGCGTGCGTGTGTGAACATCGGCATCGGGAGGGAACTCTACACGGCGCCCTTCATCTGGGTGGCTCTTGAGGAGAACGAACGGAGTCAAAACGAGCGGTCGAACAAGTGGCAACTTGTCCCGGGTGTCGGGTTCGAGGTTTCGGAAATCAAATACGACGATCGGCGTAATATCTCGGCTTTGGCGATTGCTGACCGCAACGGCAATGAGCGCTTCCGATGGCCGAGGTCCCGAAGAGCTCCCCGCCCGATACTGTCTCCGATGCCCCAGCAGGCGCCCGCGAAGGCCAAGAACCGCATTACTATGGATATGATCGAGGACAAGACCAAATGCAACAAGCTCCTCGAACGTATCTATGGATTCTACATCAACGACGGATACCCGCCGGAGTGGGATGCAGGCGCCCGGCTCCTCAAATCCTACGATGCGGATGCCGAAGTCGTAGATCGGTTCTCCGAGCTTTTCGAATCATACAGACAGGCACGATTGAATATCAAATGACATGGAGACACAGGCAATATTGCTTCGGGAGATCAGACCTGTATCGGAGATAGCGGATATGGCTATTTCCGCCGTGGTGAACGGAGAGGTCGATCCCATTACGGCGCATATCAATATGAGCCGCGTGGAAGCTGCTATCGCGCAGTTTAAGAGTAACCCGCAGGTCCGCGACATCACGCTGCGGGAGCTTTCGAAGTACGGAAAATCGCACGTATTCGGCGATTGTCGTCTGGAGGAGGTCGAATCGGGCGTGAAATACGATTATTCGACGTGCGGCGACAGTCGGCTGGCGGAAATGTACAAGACGCTGGAGGCGGTCAAGGCCGACATCAGGGAGCGGGAGGCGATGCTCAAATCGCTGCCGACGTCCGGCATGGCTGATCCGGAGACGGGAGAGATGGTTTATCCGCCCGCCCGTAGCAGCAGGACGATCATTAAAACAACTTTCAAAAAACAATAGTTATGGCAGATTTAATCAACGTATCGTTGTGTCTCACGGATATTCCGAAGGACAAAATCAAGGTAGGCAAGAACGGCAAAAAGTATCTTTCGGTTATGGTGTCGGAGCTTCAACACCCGGACGCCTACGAAAATACGCACTGCGTGTTCATACGTCAGGACAAGGAAGAACGCGAGCGCAAGGACCCGAAGACGTATATCGGAAAAGGCAAGGCGGTAGTTTTCGATAAGGCTCCGACGCCTGCCGAGGTGAACGATCTGCCGGCGGCTGCCGACGTGGACGATCTGCCCTTCTGATGATTCGTGCGTATGGTTTACGATCTGAATACGGACATCGACCGCGAACGGTTCAAGCGACGCGTGTCGGCTTTGTACGAACGTCGGGCGCTTGTCGAGTGTTCGGAACGTAAACCGCAGCGCTCGGGGAGACAAAACCGCTATCTGCACGCCATATTGGGCGAATTTGCCATGCAGACCGGGAATACGATGGAATACGTCAAAAGGGAGTATTTCAAACGGTCGTGCAATCCGGAACTGTTCGTGCGGACTGCATACGACAAGCTGGCGAATCGGGATGTGGAGCGGTTGCGGTCGAGCCGGG
>ERZ780151.972-NODE-972-length-24265-cov-18.854895_pt1 | contig 24265 bp, 13 predicted proteins | sample MGYA00510983_ERZ780151 | MGnify/ENA primary metagenome ERZ780151 (study PRJEB29588, sample SAMEA2144623) | human gut metagenome | biome: human gut; feature: human-associated habitat; material: faeces | place: Denmark | collected 2008/2010 ... | reverse complement strand
TGGACCGTAGCCGGTTGAGGAGCGGGCGCGGGAGCCGTCTGTTGTGTCGATTGCGGACGGGCCGGTGCGGATTGCGCGGGGGCGGTCCGAACCAGTTCCGGCAACGGAAGATTTACGGGATCGACGGGGTTATTTTTTTTTTGACCGAGACCGGCGATCTTCATCAGTCCCAGTTCGACGAGCAGCCGTTGGTTGGACGATTGCCTGATTTTGCCGTCGAGGTCCGTGAGCAGCGATATGGCGCCGAAAAGAAATTCGGGAGGGCAGGCGGCCGCCTGCGTCCGGTATCGTTCCATCAGCGTACCGGTAAATTCCAGCAGCCGGAGCGAAGGCTCGTTGCGGGCCACCAGCAGGTCGCGCAGGTGGCGGTTGAGTCCTGCCATGAAAGTCTGGCCGGAGAATCCCCGCGCGAGCACGTTGTCGAAAGAGAGCAGCGCCTCGACATAGTTGCCCGACAGGAGCGTTTCGGTCATGCTGAAGTAGGTGTCGTAGTCCAATACGTTGAGCGTCTGGGCCACCTCCTGATAGCGGAGTTCCTGCCCGCAGAACGAAACGGCCTTGTCGAACATCGACAGGGCGTCGCGCATGCCGCCGTCGGCTTTCTGTGCGATCAGGTTGAGCGACTCGTCGTCGGCGGTGATTCCCTCCTGCGAGGCGATGTATTTGAGGTATTCCACGGAGTCCTCGACGCGGATGCGGTTGAAGTCGTAGATCTGGCAGCGGGAGAGGATCGTAGGGATGATCTTGTGTTTTTCGGTGGTCGCCAGGATGAAGATGGCGTGTGCGGGCGGCTCCTCGAGCGTCTTGAGGAAGGCGTTGAAGGCGGCCGCCGAGAGCATGTGGACCTCGTCGATGATGAAGACCGAGTAGCGTCCCACCTGCGGGATGATGCGCACCTGTTCGATGAGCGAGCGGATGTCCTCGACCGAGTTGTTCGACGCGGCGTCTAGCTCGTGGATGTTGAGCGAGCGCCCGTCGTTGAAGCTGCGGCACGATTCGCACGTGTTGCAGGCTTCGGCCCCTTCGGGATGCAGACAGTTGATCGCCTTGGCGAAGATGCGGGCGCAGGTCGTCTTGCCCACGCCGCGCGGGCCGCAGAAGAGGTAGGCGTGGGCCAGTTGGCCGCGTTCGATCGCGTTCTTCAGGGTCGAGGTAATGTGCTTCTGCCCCACGACCGAAGAGAAAGTGGCGGGGCGGTATTTGCGTGCGCTGACGATAAAATCACTCATGGCGGAACAAAGATAGTGAAAGCCGGGCGAAATCGGGAAAATTTATTTTCGAAGATTTCCGAGGCGCTTCCTATCTTCTGCAAAGATAGTGAAAGCCGGGTGCTGCGCCAAATTTATTTGCACTTTGTCGGGTGGAATATGCGGAATGAAGCGCGGTGTATCGTTTTCGAAAATCCGTTTCCCGCACCGGCGATCTGTTCGGTAATTTTCGCAGGTGACTCGCTTCGGTGCGAGTATGCCTCAAGAATAAAGAAAGACGGAAGCCGAAACTCCCGTCTTTCGCAGTGTGTCGCCGCAGGTCGCCTTACTCTTCCATCTGAACCGATCCGTCGGGCAGCACATTGAAGGTGACTTCGTAATACTGGACCGATTTCTTGCCGGCGCTTTCGACGATCTCCTTGCCGTTTTCGGTTATGTTCATACTGAACTCTGCTTTCACTTCGCCGAACGTTTTATTTCGGTCGAGGAATTCGTTGCCCGAAGGAACCGTTTCCTGAATCAGGTAGTCGCCGATGCTCTTGAACGTATAGTTTTCGGGGATCATGGCTTTGGCCTCTTCGTACTGTTTGCGGATGGCTTCGACGTTGATCGAGGCCGGAGTCAGGCCTTTGACTTTTTCGAAATCGAGTTTCCCTCTCAGCCCGCCTGCTTCGTCCAGGTCGGAGATGTTGCCTTTGCCGGGACCGGAGAGCGTGAAGGTCTGCGAGAAACAGTCGCCGGCCTTGTTTACCATTTCGACGAATAAAACTGTCAGGTTATTCTCCAGCTCGTCCGCCTCCATCCAGCGGATTTCATATATTTTCCACTCGTCGAAGTTGATATTCTTTTCGAGAGTTTCGACGATGAGTTGCGTCGCTTCGTCGGAATCCATTTTCGGAGCGTTGATGCCCAGGTTGTTGCATGAAGAGATCAGAGTCGCGATGCAGAGCGATGCCGTAATGGCGAGGATAAGTTTTTTCATTCTGTCTGATTAGATAATTTGGTTTTGTCCTGCAAAGGTAGCCATTTTGTCATTACGATATCGTCCGGGATATGACAAAATCGGACAGGATGGCAGAAGTTGCAGACTTGGCAGATATTTTGCGATAGGTAAGTCAAAGAAATAAATAAAGAAATAAATTAAAAATAATATAATGCACTATGAACATTAATTCTTTAACTATTAAGGCGCAAGAGGCGCTGCAGGCTGCGGTGTCTCTTGCCAGGGAGCAGGGCAATCAGGCCGTCGAACCGCTGCATCTGCTCAATGTGCTCGTGCGCGAGGACGATTCGCTGTCGGTATTTCTGCTGGGGCGTGTCGGCGTAAACGTGCGGGGACTGCGCGGCGAAGTGGAGCGGGCCGTGCGGGGGCTGCCCCATGTTTCGGGAGGCGGCGAACAGTTCTTTTCGCAGGATACGACCAAAGTAATCCAGCGTGCCGTCGATTTTACCAAGAATTTCGGGGACAAGTACGCTTCGGTAGAGCATCTGCTGCTGGGACTGATCGCCGAGCGGGGTACTGCCGCCGATCTGCTGAAAGGCGCCGGGGCGACTGAAAAGGAGTTGCTCGAGGCGATTCGGGTGTTCCGCAAGGGGGCGACCGTCGATTCGCAGACGGCGTCGCAGGAGTTCGATGCCCTGGGCAAGTATGCGATCAATCTGAACGAGATGGCCCGCAGCGGCAAGCTTGACCCGGTCATCGGCCGCGACGAGGAGATTCGCCGTGTATTGCAGATTCTTTCGCGCCGTACCAAAAACAATCCGATGCTGGTCGGAGAACCCGGCGTGGGTAAGACGGCCATTGCAGAGGGTATCGCCCACCGGATCGTGAACGGGGACGTGCCGGAGAACCTGCGCTCGAAGGTGATCTATTCGCTCGACATGGGCGCCCTGATCGCCGGGGCCAAGTACCAGGGTGAGTTCGAGGAGCGTCTGAAGGCCGTCGTGCAGGAGGTGACCGCCAGCGAGGGCGAGATATTGCTCTTCATCGACGAAATTCATACGCTGGTCGGAGCCGGCAAGTCGTCGGGTGCGATGGATGCTGCTAATATCCTCAAGCCGGCCTTGGCACGCGGTGAACTGCGTACGATCGGTGCTACGACCCTCGACGAGTTCCAGAAATATTTCGAGCAGGACAAGGCGCTCGAGCGTCGTTTTCAGAAAGTCATGGTCGATGAACCGACGGCCGAGGATGCGATTTCGATCCTGCGCGGACTGAAGGATCGTTACGAGAACCACCATCAGGTGCGGATCAAGGACGAGGCGATTGTTGCGGCCGTCGAGCTTTCGCAGCGCTACATCACCTCCCGTTTCCTGCCCGATAAGGCGATCGACCTGATCGACGAGGCGGCTTCGAAACTCCGCCTGGAGATGAACTCCGTGCCGGAGGAGATCGATGTGCTGGATCGCCGGGTACGTCAGCTCGAGATCGAGCGCGAGGCGATCCGCCGCGAGAACGACAAGGAGCGTGTCGAGCAACTGACCCATGAGATCGAGGAGCTGGGGGCCAAACGTGCCGAGCTTCGTGCCAAGTGGGAAGGCGAACGGGACGTGCTGAAGAAGATCCAGGAGAACAAGGACCGGATCGAACACCTGAAGATCGAGGCTCAGCAGGCCGAACGGCAGGGCGATTACGGCCGTGTGGCCGAGATTCGTTACGGCAAGATTCAGGAGGCCGAGAAGCAGATCGCGGCTCTTCAGGACGAATTCCGTGCGGCTTCGGCCAGCGGGGCGATGATCAAGGAGGAGGTCGATGCCGAGGATGTGGCCGAGGTGGTATCCCGCTGGACAGGGATTCCCGTTTCGCGTATGCTGGCTTCCGAGCGTGAGAAGCTGCTCCACATGGAGGAGGAGTTGCATCGCCGCGTAGTCGGTCAGGATTTGGCCATTGCCGCCGTGTCGGATGCCGTGCGCCGTTCGCGGGCCGGACTGAACGATCCCCGCAAGCCGATCGGCTCGTTCATCTTCCTGGGTACGACGGGTGTAGGTAAGACCGAGCTGGCGAAGGCGCTGGCCGAGTTCCTCTTCAACGACGACAACATGCTGACCCGTATCGACATGAGCGAGTACCAGGAACGTCACAGCGTGTCGCGTCTGGTCGGTGCGCCTCCGGGATATGTCGGTTACGACGAGGGCGGACAACTGACCGAGGCCGTGCGGCGCAAGCCTTATTCGGTCGTGCTGCTCGATGAGATCGAGAAGGCGCATCCCGACGTGTTCAACATCCTGTTGCAGGTGCTCGACGACGGACGGCTGACCGATAACAAGGGGCGTACGGTCGATTTCCGCAATACGATTATCATCATGACCTCCAACATGGGGGCACAGGTTATCCAGGAGAATTTCGCTCCGGCTTTCGACGGCAATAAAATTTCGCCGGAAGTGGTCGAAAAGACGCGTCTGGAGGTGATCGAGCAGTTGAAGATGCAGCTCAAGCCCGAGTTCCTGAACCGTATCGACGAGATCGTGATGTTCGAGCCGCTGACGCACGAAGACATCGGGCGGATCGTCGATATTCAGATGAATATAGTCCGCAAGCTGCTGAAGGAAAACAACATCGAGCTCGACTATACGAAGAAGGCGAAAGAGTGGATCGCCCGCATAGGTTACGATCCGTTGTACGGCGCACGTCCTGTCAAGCGTACGATTCAGCGTTACGTGGTGAACGATCTGTCGAAGCGGATTTTGGCGGGTGATGTCAATCGCGAGCATCCGATCGTCATCGATGCCGACGCCGATGGCCTGACCTTCAAAAACTAAAGGCGAAGCGCTTTTGTCGGGTAGAGATACTCGTATTCGTGAAAAATCCCCGCTGTTTTTACAGCGGGGATTTTTTTATGGGACAGGGCGGTTTAACGCACCGAAAATCCTTCGTCGGCTTTCATCGGCATCGGTTTGTCGCGGTAGAAGCCGCTTTCGAGCTTGTTGCGGATGGCTTTGAACGCCTCGATCGTGAACTTCACGTCGTCGAGCGTGTGGGCTGCCGTCGGGATCAGGCGCAGGATGATTTCGCCCTTCGGGATCACCGGATAGACCACTACCGAGCAGAAGAGGTTGTGTTTCTCGCGCAGATCGACGATCAGGTTGGTCGCTTCGGGGATGCCGCCTTTCATATAGACGGGAGTTACGGGCGACTGGGTTACACCGATCTCGAATCCGTTCTCCTTCAGTCCGCCTTGCAGGGCACGGGTGATTTCCCAGAGCTTCTCCTGGTATTCGGGGTGCTTGCGGATCAGATCCAGACGCTTCAACGCGCCGATCACCATCGGCATCGGGAGTGACTTGGCGTAGAGCTGCGAACGCATGTTGTAGCGCAGCAGGTTGATAAGCCAGCGGGGACCGCAGACGAAGGCTCCGATGCCGGCCATCGACTTGGCGAAGGTGTTGAACAGCACATCCACACCGTCCACGACGCCGAAGTGAGCGGCCGTGCCCCGTCCGTGGGGACCCATCGTGCCGAAGCCGTGGGCGTCATCGACCAGCAGGCGGAAATTGAAATCTTTCTTCATCGCCACGATCTCGTCCAGTTTGCCCAGGTCGCCCTTCATGCCGAATACGCCTTCGGTGATGACGAGTACGCCGCCGTTCTGCTGCTCCGCCAGTTCCGTAGCGTGCTTGAGTTGCAGGCGCAGCGAAGCCATGTCGTTATGGCCATATACGAAACGCTTGCCCTTGTGCATGCGCAGGCCGTCGATGATGCAGGCGTGTGCCTCGGCATCATAGACCACCACGTCGCGCGGGGTGAGGAGGCAGTCGATGATCGAGATCATGCCCTGATAGCCGAAGTTCAGCAGGAAGGCGTCGGGTTTGCCGACGAACTCTGCCAGTTCGCGCTCCAACTGTTCATGGTATTTGGTCTGACCGCTCATCATGCGGGCGCCCATCGGGGCAGCCATGCCGAATTCGGCGGCACCTTTGGCGTCGGCTTCGCGCACTTCGGGGTGATTGGCCAGGCCCAGGTAGTTGTTCAGGCTCCAGTTCAGCATCTTCTGTCCCCGGAAGGTCATGTGGGGACCGATTTCTCCTTCGAGTTTGGGGAATGCGAAATACCCGTGGGCATAACCCATGTACATACCGATAGGGCCTCCGGCATTCTTTTCGAGGCGTTCAAAAATATCTACCATACGAGTTCGTTATTTGATTTTAAGATTATGCGTTTCAGTAGTCCACAAAAGTAAAAATAATTGTCGGGATGTTCAAACCTCCCGGATTCTTTTCGTGAAAAGTAGTATAAATACTTATTGTTTGTCACCGGATAAGCGGTATTGTATTTCCCCCCCCCTGCATCCCGTTTTTCCGGTCGTTGTTTTCGTGGTTCCCTGTATTTCTTTAGTATAGATTTCCTACGCTGTTCTTCGGTCGTCTTTTTGAGTTCTTCTTTACGGGCATCGTCCCGTGTTTTTTTATCGCTTCTCCCGTTTCTGAATTCAGGTGTATATGTTCCCAAATAACGATAAACTTTTCGTCGGGTCAATCTTGATTTTCCGGAACTTTCGTGCGAAATTTGTCCGTACAATACCCCGCGTGGTGTTCGTATTTGAAAAACATTTTCTAACTTTGCCCTGCCTGCCCGTATGGGCGGCGACATATTAGTTTAGTGAAAGTGTTTCGCTAATCCTTGGCAGGAAATCTGGTAAATTTCAAAGTACAAGGATAGGCAATACGACACTCATCACCGTGCGTAGTTATATATCATTATCCAGATATAGACTATTCGGTGTGGGGTATTGTTTATTTGTACTTGGGCTTACCAGAGCCTCCTGCCAGATAAACGAACGACTCCACACTTGAACTTAAATAAGATTTCTATATTATTGACAGTAAGTAACAAATTGTACTTTACTCCATAGTTTGATACCAAGAAGTTCCCATTTGTAGTAAATGAATTATCGCCATAAAGGTTGGCTTTCACAATCACAAGGAGCATATGGTGGATGTTGATTGTGGAATCCACATCCTTATAGAAACGAGGGTTCGCCCTGTTTCGCTGTTCTAATGAGAAGCGTGGTAAATCTATTGCGGCAAAATTTCTTCTTTTTTCTTTCAGAAATTCTTGTTAAAAGATTGATTTTCCTTCCGCCTTTTATATGTCAAGTTGAGGTACTCAAGCCATATTATTTCTAAATTCACTTCAAATCCGTATTCTTCTTTTTCCATTCCTTGGCCAAATCAGTTAGACGGTACTTCTGCTTAGGATGGTTCGGACGATCGGGATATAGTCGTTCGATTGCACCTTCAGCCAATGCAGGTTGGATATAGTTTTTCCTAAATTTCCTCACGTCACTTAGTCCGAACAGATTAATCAGGTCTTTAACCGAGTAAAATGACTCTTCCATTTTAGCAATCAATAATTTAACCTGAGACGAACTAGTTTCCAACTGGTTCCTAGCTGGTTCCTTATTGGTTCCCAACTGGTTCCCAAGTTGGGGCGTACTTGAGTCGTACTTAGGTCGTTTGAACGTTACGATTACAAATCCACCGTCGCATCTCCATGATGGATCTTCCACACCTTGCTCACGGCAGGCATCCATGATACGCTTGGCTCCACTGCCCCAACTTTCAAGATATGTTGATTTATAAAGGGCTTCGGCAATCTTCAGATTGTACGGATATGATTCATGTGGTTTTTTGATTGATTCTGGCGTAATTTGCGGAGGGAATATGCCGGGATTCGCAATCTCTATGCGGTCATCATAGATAGCGATGCTATTTGTCAAGTTATATTTTTCCCATTGTCGGTGGCAAAGAGAGTTTATAAGTGCTTCCCTCAACGCCTTGTATGGCACTTCTAGTTTTTCCTCTCGCTGAAGGCTATGATTAGTTATCTTGCCACTAAGATTAAGGTGTTTAAAAAAGAAAGCCATACCAGCATCAAGAAGGTCGAAGAATCCACCCTCAGCACGTTGGTTGTCGATAAACTCATTCTTGTCAGTTCCTATGAAACGAGCCATTCTCAACCGAAACTGTGGGAACTCATCAATGTTGTCCGAGAACAACATTGCGGCACCATTTGTGGGTACACCGTTTTTCAGCAATTTCCATTTGGCCAAAATCTCTTCTATCGAGGTACTCATGGCACTTACTGGAATACGACCGCCCTCTACGCCAAGACGTATACAACCTCTGATATGTTTTTCGTTTAAATCTGCAAGAGTGACACTATCTGCCGTTTGTCCCTCCCAGGAATACAGTTGGGGTTGATGCGCACGAATACGCTCATCATACATATCGTGCGGCATGACTTTCGTTGTACTTTCGATTTTGTAATAAGGACAACCATGAAAGGTGTGTGGACGCTCGCCCCAAACCCAACCGTCGAAGTGCATTGCAATAATTTTGTTGCCAGGATAGTCTGGCACATCAACATATTCAATATGGACATCAACAGCTGGGTCAATTCCTGCGAGAGCCTGAGCGATTTCCCGTTGGGTGTTATCTGTAACTTCTTGCCCGATTATCTTCAGTGACTTAGGTGCAACACCAAAAATCAGCCATCCTCCCTCGGTATTGAGGAAGGCGCATGCCGAATGCATACCGTCCTTCAACTCACCGGTAGTTTTCTTTAGCTCCAGAGTCCGCGACTCATCGGATGCTATTAGTTTTTTTATATCGTCAAGTGTCATTGCATTTTCAATAAGTTTTATATTCCAATTTAAACTTTTTCGATGATCCAACCGAATTTATCCTCGACATATTCGCAGAATTTATCAAATTGACCACCCCATTGGTGGCAGACAGCAAACTCGACTCCGTCGATAGTTGTAAATTGATTTGAAGAACCAAGAAAGTAACGATTCTCGTCATCAAACCCCTTTTTTATGCGATACTGTATGCTCTCAACGGTATTTATAACTCCATAGCTACCTTGAAGCTCTTTAGGAAATACATCAAGCATTTCACGCCAAGTTACTCTAGGATGGAGTTTCATATAAAGGGAAACGACAGAATGTACGATTCGACGCTTGTTCTGTGGTTCGCCTCCGTTCAGAGAATATTTTGCACGGCCTATAACCGCTACATTATTCGAATGCTTTATTTTTTGGGCTGATGAGGTTGTCGTTGGCTCGTTGTCATCCTTTTCTTCTATGTCGAAGGTAACCTCAATGCCAAAATATTCACCAATCTGTTTCATCAGCTCAATTTTATTTGTTGTGCTGCTATGGGTGTTGAGCCAATAGCCTCCGTTTAGCGGTTTGCAAAATGCGATATATTTTAGGTTTCTAGTCTTATCAACAAGATAGCCACCACGGAAAGGAATTTTCATTTGATATACCAGTTCTGGGCCAACAAGATTGATAAATTCGATGAACTTTTCGGTGGAATTGCCGTTTGAGATTATATAATCATTAAAAGAAATAGAATTGATAACAATCCAAGGGGCACGAGTTTGCTTATCTATCTCTTTTATGGACTCAGTAGGTGAAACTATTTCTGCTTTGAGTATTGGTTCGACATCCGTCTCTTTTTTATCCGAAAAGTATGTCTCAATGAACTGGATATATAGACGAATAGTTTGAGGAGAACCCGAATTTGTTCTCTTAGCCTCAAAGTCAGCCTGAACATCGTCATAAAGTTGTGATAGTATTCGTAGGTCTGTTAGATTATAGAGATAACCGGAATGATGATATTTTAAGACCTTATTCCGCATGTAATTACTTCTAGTAGCTGTACAATACACATTGACCGTAGATGGAGAATAGCTTCGTCCGTGATTATTTTTTATCATTGATAAAAAAGCACGAAAACCTCCTAATGTACATTTGATGTTTTTAAGTGATGCATCTATGCTTTGCTCTAGCTCGTGTTTTACGGGAACTACAACAATGTTTGATGGAGAAAGATTTTCTGTATATACATCAGTCATTTTGTCTTTGATAAAATTACGCACTTCCATCTCATGCTTCTTGGAGAAAATCCAACCAGCACCTTCGTGCAGTTTATCATTGAAATATCCACCTATCTCTTTGAATTTTTCAGAGTAATGCATGGTATCACCATACACAGCTATGGCCTTATCAGAATATTCAACTATGCGAACAATTGCATCCGTAGCAGATGTGGATGCAGGTTCCGGAGTGATAATCCCCGAATAAGTAGCATCTGTTTTCTGCATCTCAATAATACCATCATCTTGAGAACTACATTCGTATTTGTCTCGGACAAATACAGTAGAGCCGGATTTGCAGAAAGAATAATCAAGCTGCTTCCCGCCATCGAATTGCAAACTCATATCAACCGAGCACCTCAACCAAGATATCTTGTGGCTTAGAGTTTTCATCATTTCCGGAAGCACATCTTCTTTGAGATATTGCAATTCAATGTTGTTGATTTCTTTACGTATTTCTGCAACAACATCCTCCCCGCCCTCTTTCAGTCTGTCGAGGGATTCATATAGCTCTTTCAGCTTTGATATGTCGGTATTAGACGGCATTACTTTAATTCAAATATTGGCATAGGTTTGGAGAAGGAACTTTCATGGTCGATGTTTGCACATTGACGACGAATAATATCTCTACGATGAACAGCCGGTTTTAAACAATATGTATAAAACTCAGCAATATCCATATCCTCCTTTTTGAGAATGTGTGGAAACAGTAGCTTCAGATAGGCTGAAGCAATACGCTTTACGGCTTTCAGATGGCGCATATCGGCACCCTCCGGAACTGCGATAGATTGATTTACAATTGTAGCATACTCCGTTGCGGTTCTGAGTTGGTGTAAGACCTCCGAGAAAAATTCTACGTTCAAGGTCCAGTCGCACAGTGCCATGTCATTGGTAATGCGTGGAAGCAACCAACCTTCTATAAACCCGTGGAATCGGTCGAGAAGAGCAGACTCTTTAAATGCTTCTGGAAGTTCTTCTACATAATTATCGGACATTGGGAAACCATCTTCCGATAAAGGTATATTACCAAGAAGAATCAGGCCACACTCAGACATGAATTCGTAATTATCAACGTTCGTCTTACCGTATTCGAGATAGTTTTTAAGGATAGAACGCATCTCCATGGTATCAGTGAAAGTAATAGACTGAATCTCATCAAGTGCTACAAGGTCATGATGGAGCATAATTCCTGGTGTTTTGCGGGACTTGTCATAAAAGAGCTTGGCACGGGAAACTTTACCCCCACCAATAAGCCAAACGAACTTTGACAAATTGCCGAAAACATAGGATTTACCAGTGCCCTTGGGTGCCAGTTCAATCAGGTTTAGACGAGGCTCGATGAACGGTAGCAAACGAGTCAGAAACTCCAGTTTTTGAGTTTTGCCAGAAAAGGCTGATGGGGTATACTCCATAGCCGAAATAAGCACATCAATCCATTCATCGGTTGTAAATTTCTTACGGCACTCTCTGAACGAATTGAGATCAAGGCGTTCGAGTGGACGGAAAGGTTTATATTTCGACATTTCAATATACCCTTTCTCCTTATCTTGCGGTGGAATATAAACAAGTTTGATAATTCCCCATTTTTCTCCGTCAATCAAATCATCGGGATTTTGGTCTACAACATGCTGTGGTATTTCCGTATCAGCCATCTTTATACCCATTTCCGGAATTTGGAACTGTGTCTTGTTTTTGGCGATGTTTGTGCTTATCTCAAAACGAGTAAGCAGAGTAATAACATCGCCTTGCATGAGGCGGCTACGAATAGCATTCGGATTAAGAGGTATGTGTTCATCGAGGAATTTAACAAGAGCATCACGACGTAGTTTGCCGTTCTGATCAATATGCGTGGCTATCAGATAGTCCTTGACAAATGATGGCAGATTACGACCAACGAATACTTCATTGTTGGCTGGATTCTTATAGACAGCAGATTCTCTGAAAACCTGCCTGATTTTATCACCAATTTCACTCATAAATTAGAAATCATCTAAATCAAGACTTGAGTTAAAGCCCATACCAAAGAATTCAATCTCCAATTGTACAGGTTTCCCTCTGAAAGGAATAACCGTTATGTGATGTTTGCCCTCAGTTGCATTGGGGATGATACCCTCCCATTGCATACCATGACGAATAAGAGCTATCTCTTGACCATTGAATATGGCCTTGGATGACAGAGGCTCAGGAATAATCTTAAATGCAACCTTCCTGTCAGAAATGGGCACCTTAGCCTCGACTGGTACAATCGTGTATTTTAGAGACTTCGAGGCATCATCATTGGAAATAACAATGAATGGAACAAGCACTTCTTCAGGTGTGGCACCCCCATGAACCTCGCGAGTTGGCTTGGTGCCAAGCGACTGATGTCTGAGAGCTACTTTATATTTCTTATGGTCGCGTTCATTTTCGTGAACCACGAAATCGGTGTCGCTGACCATCGTACAATCATCTGCAAGTGGTACATATCGGCCTTCATGCTTTGTTTTAGAATCAATCTTCAGTGAGTTGCACTTGCGGGACATGGAACTAAGTCCATGATCCGAAACGATAGCGATAGTGTGTTTACCGACTTTATTATCGTCAAGAATTTTGTGGATAACTGTTTTAACAGTTTCCAGTTCTGCAATTAGGGTCGTATATTTTTGATAGCAGCCTTCGTGTGCCAGTTCGTCGAGCGCATTGAGTTTAAAGATGAGATGGTCATCAACGTCAAACGAGTTAAGATGCGTGTTCGATGGAATGGTTGTGCGAGCGATTTGCGAAAGTACGGTTTCATAACTGCTCTGTGAGTTTTCAAGCAGATAGTGAATGAACGGAATAAATTCTGCGCCGAGGCCGTCCACCCAATAGATTTTGTCTATGGGGTAAACTTGGCCATTTTGAATTTCATTCAGCAAATCGTGACTATCCTGGAACGAGTAGTACCAATTATAAAAAGATTCGGCACTCATGTTGCGTTCCTCCACAATTTCCTTGAGTTCTTCAGTATAATTATCAACCATCTTTGCCCTGCGGAATCGCTCTAGATAATCAGCTGCCCACGAGGCTATAACTTTGGTCGCAACAGATTCATAAGCAGTAAGATACCCGGCGAGGTCGGGATAAAATTCTTTAAGGCACGAAAAACCGAAGTCTTTCTCAGCCCTAAGAACATACCAGCCGAGAAACAAGATTTTCTCAAAGTCAAAGGTGGCAGTACAAAGTCGTTTTGCTTGAGAAAGGTTATCGTCCTTTTGAGCTATTTCAATGATATGATTCTTGACCCATGACTGGTGTTCCTCAGGAACAAGTGTGCGGAACAATTCGCGCTGAGATTGCATAATATATTTGCGGCTGTCAAAGTTTTGAAGACGTTCCGCATTAGTCATATAGAATATCCGCTCGGTGAGATTGACAAATAATGTGTTGGCAATCTTAAAGTCGTCGATCTCATGAAGGATATCGCGCATATAACCCGACAGTTCATCCCCTTTGTAAGCAAGTACGTAAGCTTTAAGAAGCCAACGCTCATAAGCTAGTGTTTCATCTTTTGCCCAAAGCAAAAGAATATCGTTTGCAGTTATCGTTTTTCGATTAAATAGGTCTTCAACATAGCTCGGAAAGTCGAACAACTGAACGGCGTTCTTGCCGATGTTTTGAAGCATTGCGTCCCAATATTCCAATTCTGATTCCTTATATTCTATGGGTAATGATATTTCAAGGAAGTCTGTTATGAACTTATGCGAGTTATCTACAGGCTGGAATGTGAATATTGAATCCGGCTTGGCATTCGGCCAGCGATTTAGAATTGGTGATGCGCCACACAAGATTTTATCTTTAGGTGCCTGCTTCTTCCAGAAACTAAGCCAATCACGCATGGTAGGCAATGAGCAAATATTAAGCTTGTCAGGAATGGTGTAGTTTTTGAATCTTGAGACGTATACCATTACCTTATCATCCTTAGGCGTATAATACTGCCATATGGGGGCGCTCTCTTCAATGCGTCCAAAGGATTTGAGGAAATCTGTAAATCGATTATGCAGCCCGATGATGGGAATATAAATTCGCTTTTGAGGATGTGCAATATCTTCAGATAAGATAATATCATTAAAGAAACCCTTGAACTCGTCCTCTTTGAAAAATCGAGCAAGTTCAGAGAAGGGTGTTACGATGCTAGAAACCTTCAAGTTCCGTACGGCATCGCTCAGAGTGTCAATGTCAATAGTTTTGTCCGAGCCTAACGCAAGCTTTTCAAGATCGAACTTTTCCACGCCAAGTTCCAAAACAAGAAACTTGGTTAGTTCTCGAAATGCATCAAAGTTATTCAACATGATGAAGCGTACACAATATCGTTGTGCTAGCACATCATGTGACTTTATGTCAACGCTAATGGCCTCCTTAAGGTCATCAAGCGAGTAAAATACTATTACTTTGTCGGTTGCATCCATTTTTATAGTCGGTTGAAAAAATCTGCGGTTTCAGGATACTGTTCCAGTAGATTAAGTATGGCCATTTGCCACATGGTGTTTGGCATATTTGTGGTCTTGATTTTCTCTTTGGCCTGCTTAACGATGTCCGTTTTAGAGGTCTTGTTTTCATTGCTAGAGTCTCCATCATTACCACTATTGTTGCTGTTTTCACCATTGCCGCTACCATCATCGCCTTTCTGTCCGCCATTACCAGAGGTTTTACGGATATAGAACTGGTAGATGGCTTTCTCAACATCGGACTCTTTGCGAAATGCAATTTCACTGGGGAGTTGCGAGAGTTTTTCAAGCATCTCGTTCCACCATGCTTTCTCGATTTTGACACCTTCTATGCTATCAACGAAATTTATGAATCCTTTTTCGTAATTGTCAACATTTGTGATAAGTATTAGAAGCTCCACATGATTGTTTTTGATGTCACGATAAATCGCTTTGATTTTTTCGACTGGAGTAGCTTCCTGGGCAAAGATTGCAATAAGAGATTGTATCGCATTTCTCAAATCTTCTGACAAACCGGGAATATGGATAAGAGTCCATAGCGGTTGTTTTGCATATAGTTTGCAGAATTCTTGAATGTACCATTTTGCATTGTCAAGACTTTTAACATCATCTAGTTTTGCCTTAATTGTGTGGCCAAGGTCGAAAGTGTCATAAAGCAACTTAGTAAGGTCACTTTCTTCCTTCGATCCAAAACGAAGAAACATCTTTGGGTTTGAATCAGATTTACCGTCCTTCCACATCTTGAATAAGTCGGTTACCATGGTACACAGTGCCTCATCAGAAATGGGCTGCGAGATAGTGGTTTGAAACAACTCAGATTTATATTTGCGGAGAGCGTATGCTATAGCTGCACAATTCAGCATGGAAGTGAACATACCATAGGGCGGTTTTATGAACGAAGCGAGCACTACAGGCAAACTAAATTTATCAGCATATTCCTTGCGTGCTTTTTCCATGCATTTTTCTACATGATGACAGATTTCTACCAGCCATGAATGCCCGTTAAGAGCATTTTCCGAAAGCATCCCATCGGCTTTGATAAGTGTATTTCCGTTTTCCTCAAAGAGATATTTTAGTGGCGAAGCATTGCTGCCGTGCGATGTTAGTTGGTCACGGTTTTGCGCCTGTAGTATTTGTTGGATAACTTTCGGACAGTTACCGTCTTTGTAAAATGTCATGGGAGGCACTACACCCTTTGGAAAACGCATTGTCTCAAATCCCATGTTATAAATCTTAGCACAGAGCTTATTGTTAAGGAGGTCAGGAAGTTGGTCAATAGTGCCTTCACGATAAGATTCGCCATTGAAATAGACATTATAAGTGTTGTGCCGAAGTTGTGTAATCCACTTTGAAACAAAAGCATGAGCTGCTTTCTCAAACTCCTTAGCCTCAGATTCATTGAAATGACTACGAGCAACTTTAGATGTAGCCACAGCATCAATGAATTTATTATATGCTTGTGTTGAGAATGTTTCTTCAGCAAGCACAATAACCAGATTTTCAAATTCCCTTGAGAAATTGTTGAGCAGAGTCGATTTTATTTCACGGTTTTTTTCATCAAGGGCAAGGAAGAACGCGACATGTATATAGTTGGGCTTGTCAGATGTGAACTTATTCAGCCTACTGCGAAGGAGTTGCTCGCTATCCTCGCATGAGAAGAATTGAACGGCCGTTTCTCGCTTAACAAAGACGCCTATTTGGAACAACCCGCCGAGGCCCTCTTTACTGTCAGTGTCATAATCAAGAACAGAAATAGATGTCTTATAGGTCGATTGTTCGTCCTGTCGGCGTTTGTTCATCTCATTCTGATTGTAGGAAGTGCCGCGGATTTTGAACTCACCAAAGATGTCGCGGACTACAATTTTGTTCTCGTCGAGGTAGTTCAAGATGTCTATGACTTTACTGTGAGCACGATCGCCAGCAAACATGTAACTGAGTACGTTGTCGTTTGGGGTCATCAGCTCAATTGACTGCTTGAACTTGGGAGATAGTGCGTTGAGTAACAAAATCGCTTTAAAGACTCGCAAATGGTCTTCACCTTGAGCACGCACTTTGTCTTCAAACGAGTTGAACAGACCTGTGAACGTTACGCTAGCGGGATCCGCATCAAATGTGGGATAAAAAAAGTCCCACAGAGTGTCAGCCGTCATCAACATATCCATATCGTAACAGTTCTCGTTATTGAGGAATGCCTCGAAGCCGGAGTCGCCATCGTGCATAAACTTAATGACGCTTCGATTTGAAGAACCTATGAAGTTCGACACTTCCGAGCATAGGAAGGCTGTATACGGATGCATTGGGAGGAGTTCCTTGATATGTCCTACCTGTTCGGCATTACCATGTGTCAGGAAGTCAAGCACTTCTTCGATTTTTGGAAGTACAATGTTTTTGAATGCCTTAAACTGCTCATTCGATTCGATATCTGGAATGGTAAAGCTGTGACGCATAATCAAATATGTGCTCAGGCTATCCATCTTATAATCAATTTCGTCGAATCGATCACTCATCTTCGTGATGTCCTTCGCCTTGTTGTCGGTGCTTTGAGATTCTACGCGGTGAGAGATAAGGAACAGGAATACGTTGTGATGCTGTGATTTTTCTGCGATATTTTGGAGAAGGTTGATTCGGTCACTTTTTAATGTATCCATCACAGATGTGAACTCATCCCAAAAAATGATGAGCCCGTTAGCAATACCGCGCTTCTCTATTTCCTGTTCAACTTCAGAGAGCCATTCTGCAATTGCAGTTTGCTCAAAAACAGAGCCAATGGTTTCACGGATGGAATTTTCAATGGTAATATACATTCCTGGATTGTAGTTCCTAAGGAATGTAATGGCTTCATCAGCGGTATTAATGTTGTCGACAAGGTCTTTTGCGTTGGGGATGACTTCTTCCTCAAAAATGCGTCGATGCCCCTCAATCCAGTTTATGGCGGCTGTGAAATCAGAATTAACTACGAAGTCTGGCTCAACAGCCTTAACAGCTTTTGACACCTCGCGCTGTAGCGACAGTGTGAAGCGTGGAATGTCATATGCTTGTTGAACGCCTTTAAGCGTTACGGCAAAGTAACGTTTGTTTTGACGAAGGTTTCTTACTTGGGATTTAAGCGCCGGATCATTGATATTTTCTATATATGTCTTGATTGAATCATAGTCATCACAAAGCAGGTGCTTGACTACTGCACTTGCGTGACTTTTACCGGTGCCGAAAGTACCGCGTACCCAGATGCTTCTTCTTTTACTTATTTCGCTGCTGGTAATTGCGGTGAGCGAGCGTTGTAGCATCTCATTGAATTGAGCCGTTGGAATGAATGATTGCCACGAAGAAGGCCCTTCTTCCAATATGTCATATACGGGAAGGAAGTCCTGCAAGTGGATAAAGTCAGAATATTTTGTTGCCATAGTAACCTAAAGTCGATTATTTCAGCATGAATTTGATGATGTCTTCCGAAGTGAAATCTTCGCGGAGAATGATATTATCGAGTCCCATCTTCAACTCCGCACGAAGCACCTGATTCTGTTCCTGTTCAAGTGAGCGTAGGATTGCCTCGAAGTCTTCACGCTCGATACCGAACTGACGGACAACACCTTCCGTCTGGGCCGGATTATAGAATTCAGAAACAGTCAACGAGTAACATTCTTTTTTCTCGGCATAGCGATAGAGGGAATATGCAACGGTCGCTAAGGCGAGGTCATTGTTTGTGATACGGCGTACAGATGTCTTATTCCCTGCTTTTATAACCTTTCCCACGCCAAGGACTACGCCAAGAGGACTTTCTTTGAAAGTGTTAAGAAGTGATTTAAGAGCGTTGTCTCTGGTGCTATCAGGTATAAATGAGAAGGACTTGGCCATCAGTGCCGAAAGAGCTTCTCTGGAGTAGTCATACTCATAGTCCACTTGAGAACTGTACCATGAACAAAGTTCATTATCATTACACAAGTTGACCCATACAATTTGCCAAAAAAAACTAGGATCCTGATGATAAGCACCAGAAATAGCTACAGAGAGATAAGTAGGTTTTTTGTCTTTAGCAGATATGAGACCTGCACTCATCATCCAATTAGAAAAAATCGGGAGTTGTTTCTTCTCGTTCAGAATTTCTTTCGCTTCCTTGTTTAGGAAAGTGTCCGGGCTTTTATAGTAGGCCTGAACCCATCTATTTCTAAAGCCAAAAGTATTGAACTTTTTGATTGAGTATATATTCATGTCGTTTTTTGATTTAGCAATGTTACTTGTTTGCTTTATTGAGTTAGCCACTATGCATCCATTGTCTTTAAATGTTAGACATTTATGACAATGAATACATTTAGATGCATCAACGGAAACGCACGGCACTACAGATAGTGCCCCCGATGGACATTCTACTTCGCATACTTCACAATGGACACAATAAGCAGTTTTGTTTATGACTCTTTTTAAAAGACTCACAAACACAATATCTTGTCCACAGTTTTTCACTAATATTTGAAGCTTGTTATCTATAAGCTCTACAGAGAATGCATATACTTTATCTCTAAATTTAAGGGATATCTCATATAGGCTTTTTGAAAGTTCTTTGATTGAAGATTTCCCAAGAACCTTTATCCATTGGAAGAAGTCTTCCTTAGAGTTTGTTATAATCGCAAATAAATCATTATCTGTTATTTGATATTCTATGACAGTTGAAGATGTATGCCGATTACCTCCTGCACGAACCTTCCATTTACGCTCTTTGAGATAAGTATCAATGCCTTTAATACCTGCTATTTTAGCATTTTCTCTTAGTTTTTCAATAAATGGTTTAGCCGTTTGTGGAAAGAATTTGTGATCAAGACAATCACCCAGTTCAGAACTCAGAGGGCATATAACGCACCCAACTCTATTAAGTCCTTTCCGATATGCTTTATTGATTGGAAGATTATGGGTAAGAATATAAAGCCAAACTTCAGTAACAGACCAATCGAAAATCGGCCTAACATTCACAACATTACTATGTTTAACACCTTTACCAATTCTCGCATATGTTGCTCGAGTAGAACTTTCTTCAGCTCGAACACCTTCGAAGGCAATAACATTAGGTTGTCTACCTTTACCACTTATTTCCTTTAATAAGCGATAAAGGGGAGCAGTTTTCATTACCGCACAACACCAGCGGTGAATTTTGCTTGGAGTATCAAGTTCATCCCAATAATAAAGAACCGGTTGATGATTTTTTGCGGTAAGGAACTGTAAAGACGGATATACGGCTTGGTATTTATCTCGTATCTCATCATACAAGCTTAACGATGTTGGGAGTTCATAACCTGTGTCCGAATAGATAACATAGTATCTATCCGGCGGTATAACCCTTGAAACTAGGTCTAAAACAACTTGTGAGTCTTTACCTCCGGAAAAGGAAACAATAACAGACTCTATTTTACTGTTATAGATTTTTCTTTTACCCTGCTTCTCTACTTCATCTTCAGGCATAATATCAAAGGATCCGCAGTCTTCTAGAACAATAGTATGCCTCTGATGACTCTTTTCGTTAAGCTTAATAGTTAACTGTTCATATTCAATATTAGGATTAGATTTCTTTTTTGTGACATGAGAGTCAAAGACCTGATCAATAAATTCCATTGCCTCATGTTCGATTAAGAATAGACTATCTTCATTAACTTCAGATAGCAGTGTCAGGTTCGTTGGTTCCAACGCAATATTTGCAACAATGGAATTCACCTTGGGCGAATCAAATAAATTTCCACCAATCGTTTCCAGTACAAATTCACCTTTGTAGAAATAGCGACGGTCACAAGCCCATAAAAGTGGTTCCTCACAATGAGGATACTTCCAGCCTATCCGGTTAAGTCCAAGAAAGTCAAGTTCTTCCCAAAATACAGGACGTGGACAAACATTTAGAGCCTCGCCAGACGGTGGCGCCATCGTCAGTCGAACGCCATTGTTTTCTTTATCCCATATAACCTTAAACATATGTCAATTACTTTGTTGGGCATAATAATTCTCTCACATCCACATCTAGAAAGTGGGCTATTTCTTGGAGTTGTGTAACCGATGGCTGAATTTTATTATTACACCAACGCGACACCGTGGTTTCATTCTTGCCAATAGCTACGCAAAGTTGCTTGGCCGAGACTTGTTTTTCTGCCAAAACAGCTTTAATCCTGTTTACAGGTATTGGTTTGTTTTCTGTTTTCATTATATTACAACTTCTTATAATGATTTGCAAAATTATCTCAAATATCTGAAAGAGCCAAAGAATAGCCTAAAAAACAGGAAAGGCAAATTCGAATTCTTTATATTGAACTTTCAATACGGCATATTTTGCTTTGACAAAATATCTGTAAACCTTCAAAGAAAAACATCTGTCTATAACAGCCATATCCATATAATACAGACACAGTCTTTATTATTTTTCTGATAGACAAATCCCATTATTGAACCATTAATATGTATCACCTCATTTATGAAATTTCATAAAACTCCCATAGGCTGATAGGTATGTTTCTCCTGTTCTTGCTTTTTGCTCCAGTCTTGCGACTTGCTTCATGGCATAAGAGCGAAAGAGTAATCGTACCTTTTGTGGAACAGAGGAAGCTCGGAAGTATAGTTTTATAGAAAGTCCTTTCATTGTTCTATGTTCTATCCTCGTTTCTTTCCATATATTGAGTTCCTATTTTTGTCCTTATCCTTGTTTTTATCTCTCCACGGCAATTCGGATGTTGATTCTCCACCCGTGCCGACATGAGCTTGTGCCGGACCACCGGAAGCAAGCATAAATGCCGCTCCAAGCAACTGTGCCTGTGCTTCGTTCACCTGTTCCTGCGGCTCGAAAACGGCATTGACAAATTCCTCGTCCGTAATCTGACCGTTGAAATGCTTTTGAGCCACATCATAGTCTATCTGGAATTTGGTGTCCTCAAAGAGTTCCTCTCCGACCCGTGTCCAGATATGAAGCGACGGATTCCGGTAGTTGGATACATTGATGCGCACAAGTTCGGCACCGGATGACAGGCTGTAACGCTGAGGGTTTGCCTTGCGGTCAAGTTGGTCTATCTGCTTCCTCTGCCTGTCTATGACGGCATCCTTCTCCTTGGAGTGCTGCTCGGCGGCTTCCGCCCTGCGGATGGCTGCGTCTATCTCCGCTTGATAGCCGTTCCGCAGCTTTTCGATTCCTGATTTGTGCCGCTCCAGCAACCGTGCCTTTTCTGCCTGAAGTTCCTTGATCTGTTTATTGAGTTCGGCAATCAACCTATCCTTGTCAGCCAGTTCCTTCTTTGCTTTGGCAAGGTCTCCCTTACCGAACCATGCAAGAATGGTGTTCCTGCCCTCCTGCGCTTTCTCCACATCGGCCTGCAATTTGGCTATGTCCTCCTCATAATGGATTACCTGTTGCCTGTAATAATCCGAGTTGACTTGGTGCTTTGCCGTGGAGCCGACAATGCCTCGCTGCAGCCCAAACGATTTCATGGTCTTGGCATAACTGTTCTGATATTCGTGTAGCTTGGTGCGCCGCATCACATCGTCCGCTGACAGACGGGGACCGGATTTCGTTTCATACTTCTTCTCACCCTCCCGCTTCCTGCGGACGCGCTCCCCGGTTACAATGGGAACGACAGTGGCGTGCAGGTGCGGGGTCTTTTCATCCATGTGCAGCACGCACGATACAAGGTTCTCATTTCCGAAAGTATCCCTTAGCCATTTAAGATTGGCATCAATCCAACTGTTCAGCCTACCGTCATTGGCAATCTTCATCATCTGCTCATGTGTCCCGGTCAAGATGACACGGATGGCTTTTGTCTGGTTCTTGCCGACCTTGCGGCGCAGCCCGGCCGTGTCGATACGGTGCTGTATCGCCTCGGTGCGGTTGGACACTCCCTCTGGGAACCTGACCAGCTCCCGGTTGAGATGTGTCCGGTCCGCATTGGCATTGTCCGGCACATAAATCTTCCCCTTGGCATCCTTCCTTTCTATATGGCATGACATTCCGCTGTCATTGCCGCTACCACGCTGCAGGTGGCAGACTGCATATTGTGTATTGCTCATATCCGTTCGTTTTTATGGTTATTGTTACTGTTGTAAAATCCCGTCCTATATGTTTGGAATCTGAGGTATTCCCTCGGCTTATGGGCTTTTTGACTGCCGGACGCGGAGCGGAGGCGGTGAAAATGCCCTAATAGGCTACGGGATTTTACAACCCCTTTTCCTTGGGACAGCAAGCTGTCCGGTTCCTTCCTGTCATTCGACTCTCCCTGCATCCACCAATTCGAGCCCGAAAGCGTTGATGAGGGACTGCAATGCGGGATTGCGCGCTATCATCTGTTGAAGAATCATCTGTGGCGTGTCCTCCATCAGCAGGAAGTCGGCGATGTCCAGTCCGGCTTCACGCTGCGCACCGGTCGCAATCTTCTCCAGCATGTCGGAGCAGGTGGCACGCCTGCAAAAGGATTCCAGCATCGGTAGCCGTTGCTTCCATTCTTCCGTCGCCTTAAGGTCCGGGAAGAGAATCACTTCCCGACCGTCCAATATCTGCATGGCCTCGCTGTTGAAACACCCGTGCATCCCTCCAGTGGCAAGCCAAATGAAGTCGGGGATGAAATGGGCGGCGACCAGTGCCGTCTTCTCGCTCTCGACAATGGCTACAGGCTTGGAGGATATGGTGGAGGAAGTGTCCGACAGCAGGTGCTCGCCGAAAAAACATTGCTTCATTCTGAAATCCTGCACCTTCCTCACGGAATGCACCCAGCTGACTTGGTTAAAAGGCTCCTTGATACGGTGTCCGGTTACGGCATCGTAGCCCATGATCTTGCCCGCACGCACGTTGCTGTTCCGGTCTGTCTGCCAGAATACGGTCGCTCCGCCCCACCTCCTTGAGGTACCGACCCTGTATAGGCTGAATAGCTTGTCCACATTCTCCTTGCCCATCACTTTGGTAAAGTATCGGTACAAGGGGTTGATGTCGTACCTGCGCATGGACTGCTCCACCCAATCAGAGGGAAGAAATGAAATCTGTGGCTCCTGTTCGGGCACCGGTTTCGCTGCCGGTCTTGCAGCCGTCGGTGTGTGGTTGCTTCTCTCCTGCTCACTCAACCTCTCCTTGACGGCCGGATTGTCCCGGAAATATTCCTTCGGGGTATAGTGGTAGCCGCAACTGTTGATATGGTCACAGATACCCACGTTGTCAGGGAAGGAAATCTCTCCCTCCTCGTCGATATAACGGGTAAAGCAGGACTTCCTGCCGCACTCCGGACAGGCGGTCTTGCTGCCCGGACGGTATTTCTGTAGATGGAATCTGTATCCGTTCATGATGCTCTCTTTTGTGGATTCCTGCAAATGAAAACCTCCATTTGCAGTCTGCAGTTCTTGCAGTCTTGCAGGAATTTTACCTTTCCGGTACTCCGAGACTGCAAAACTGCAAAGACTGCAGGCTGTAACGAGGGGGTCATCCGTTGCAGTCTGGGGGTGACGGTTCATTGTCTGTCATATTAAATTTTCCAGATTTACGCATTATATGTATAGAATGAAAACAACATCCAATAAATTGATAACAAATATCCTGTAAATCAAAGTTTTATAATCTTATTTTTATTTTCGGTTGTTTTCAGTACTTTCAGTAGATTGGCTCTTGTTTGGTGCAATTTTGTTTCTCATTTGTTTCTCAAATTCGATACTTATTCGTATATTTGCAGTAGAAAAAATGAGAAAGGAATCCCTATGGCACGAGTTAAGAA
>ERZ780151.966-NODE-966-length-24312-cov-2.685905_pt1 | contig 24312 bp, 30 predicted proteins | sample MGYA00510983_ERZ780151 | MGnify/ENA primary metagenome ERZ780151 (study PRJEB29588, sample SAMEA2144623) | human gut metagenome | biome: human gut; feature: human-associated habitat; material: faeces | place: Denmark | collected 2008/2010 ... | reverse complement strand
AAAAGATTACAGAAATACATGGAGCCGTTCAATGTATCCCGGAAAACTTGTAGAGACAAAAGACGTATCCTGTATAGGTGCAGATGCCGTATGTGAAAGTGATTTAAGATACTGTCCGGAAGGGCTGCATACGCTTCTCCGGTCTTATCTTGAGAAAGACCGGATACTGGCAAAAATACAGGCTCTTGTAAGCTATGCACGCTGTCCGCAGATTGAAACTCTTTACAAGATAGGATTAAACGGGATATGCACACGCATTCTCTGGAAAGAGGGAGTAACAAAGGAAATAAATAAAAAAGCTGTAACGGCAGCAGATGCCTTAAAAGTAACAAAAGAAGAGCTTAACTGGATAAAGCTGGGGGAAGATTCAAGCAGGCTTGAATTTACACATGTAGCACACAGGAACAGTATTCCCTTCAAGCAATGGGAGACAGGTTTTATATACTATCTTAATTGCCATGGTAATCACAGTGGCCTAGAGCTTGTGCTTAAATATCTTACGCCGGAAAGGCTTGACAATGTTATTAACAGGTATATGGGTCAGGGTCACTACAATACAAAATATGAAGCTGTTCGTGAATATGCAGATTATCTTAAAGAACGCATATCGGCCGGTGATGATCTGTCAAATGACGTATATCTCCGCCCGGGTAATCTGTATGAAACGTATACGAGGATAAGGCGTGAAAACGAACTAAAAAGATCTGAAAAATATATGGCAGAAATGCTGGAAAAATATCCAAAGATAGCAGATTACAGCAAAAAGATAAGCAAAGCGTACACATGGCAGCAGTCGGGTTATACAATCCGCCCGGCAAAGGATGCGGGTGAGATTGTGATGGAAGGAAGAATACTGCATCATTGCGTGGGTTCTGATGCACAGGGCTATATGAAAAATTATAATGAAGGGCGGAGATTTATTCTTCTGCTTAGAAAAGACAGCATGGCAGATGAGCCATACATAACCATAGAGATAGAAGGCACCTGTATACGGCAGTGGTATGGTCACAACGACACAAAGCCGGAAGAGGAGATTATAAAACTGCTGCTTGAGCAGTATGTAAGTTATTTGGAAAGCAGAAAAAGGAGAAAGACAGCATGAACGAACTGGAGCACATAGAAGATTTTAGAACATTTAAGGCAGAGCTTGACCGCCAGATTGCAGAATCGGCAGAAGGCTTTGTAAGGATAGGCTATCTTCTAAAAAAAGCAAGGGATACGGACATCCTTAAAGAATCCGGATATTCAAACGTAATAGAATTTGCAAAAGCGGAATACCACATTGATAAGACGACGGTATCACGTTTTATCAATATAAATGACAGATTCAGCGAGGGAGGCAATTCGCAGTATTTAAAAGAGCAGTACAGAGGTTTTGGATATTCAAAGCTTGCAGAAATGCTCCAGCTTCCTGATGAAATCATTGAGGAGCTTACACCGGAGTTTTCAAAAGCGGAAATAGCAGACATCAAGCGTGAGTATGACGAAGAAAAGAAAATATCTGATCTTGAACTGCTTGCTGAACAGTCAGAAACATCAGAAGAAACGAAAGAAATGAATGAGCTTGAAAAGGCACTCAGACAGATTGCAAATGACAATGTTGAGATATTTGACAGGCTGTATGAAGTAAAAGACCGTGATGAGGAGCAGCTTTTTGAAGCTCTTGCACCGGCAGGGGATATGATTTATTCAGTAAGGCTTCTGGGCATAGGCAGGCTTATGATGTCAGTCAGGGCAAAAGAGAAAAAAATAACACTTACAAACGTCAGAAACAGCGAAAAAACAGAATGGGAAGCTGATTCAGTCATGGCAGCAGTAAGCAGGGTATTTAATACAGCTTCTGATGATATAAAAGATGCATACGCAGAAATGTATAACGAAACGTATCCTGAAAAAGATGAAGTTGCACCGGTGCAACAGACGGAAAAGAAGACAGTACGCAAAGAGAAGAAAGTAGTACGTGCGGTTCAAAAGCCGGAACAGCCACAAAGCCGGATACCAGAGGATGAAGAGTCAGAAAAGCCGGAGAATGAACAGATACCGGGACAGGACAGCATTGAAAACCATCCTGAATATATGCCGGAAACAAAAGACAGTACAGAAGAAGATGAAAAGCAGGAAGAACCGGAAACAGCAGAGAATATCGAAGAGACGGAACAGAAATGCTGGAGAGTGATAAAAGAGGCAGGCAGAAAGATAGAGCTGTTCATAAGGGATTATTCAGACGGTTTTATCATTCCGTCAGAGAGCAATGTGGCAGCAGTCGAGGAAAACTGTAAATCAATAATAACGGAATTAAAAAGATATGTAACATTAAAAAGCAGCAGGTCTTAATGAAGACATAAACAGAGTAAAAAGCGGTACCTATTAATTCAAAGTCAAATATATATCACAAAATTGACTGCATACCCGGAGGCTTCGGCTTCCGGGGGAAAGGAGAAGAATGGAAAATAAGTATAGAACAGATGAAATGGCAGAAGTACATAGCTGGAGCAGTGAAAGACAGGCGAAAAGAGACAATAAAATATATATAAGCGGAGCGATAACAGGCATAAACAATTATATGGAACGCTTCAACATGGCAGAGGAGCAATTAAAATCACAAGGATTCAGTGTTATTAATCCGGCAAGGGTAAATGCAGCACTTCCGGAAGATACGACAACATATGAGGAATATATGAAGATGTCTATGACAATGCTGGAAATGTGCAATTATATTTATATGCTAAAAGGCTGGGAGAAATCACCAGGAGCGAATAGGGAATATGGTTATGCTCTTGCAAGTGACATGAAGATTATATGGGAGGGTGAATCAAATGCGTAAAAACAAGTTATCGACATACTGCAACTGCGAGAACTGCAATAATTGCAGATGTCAGGAAGATAAATACACCTGTGAGGGCAAAACAGTAATAGACGGTTACATGCCTACGCAGGATTATTATTATTGTCGTGGCGAAAGATTTGACAGAAAGAAGGTATAACATGGCAGAGAAAAAAGACTGTATATTTAACAGAGCATTGAAGATGAAATACTGCAGATGGGAAGAAAAAGAGTGCAAATTTTATAAGAGCTGTAAGATATACAATATAGACGGAACATTAAAGAAAATAGAGGAAAAATAAACTGTTTCCATTTTGGAAACAGTGCATAGACAGGGAGGATTAAATGGAGATAAATATAAAAAAAGCACTTGAATCACTTGAAAGCCTGAGAGTAGAAAAAGAAGAGAATGAAAAAAGAATTAAATATCTAAGGCAGAGAAAAGAAAAGCTCGAGGCAGCAGGTGGGAGCGAAGTTGCTGATACAGTGAAAGGAAATGATGGTAAACATTCCATTCTCATACGTGGGACCGCGTGGCCAGAATATGATCATGTGATAAAAATACTTACGCAGAGAGAGGCAAATCTTTCAAATTTGAATGTTAAGATTGAAGAGCAGATAAAAGAGACGGAAGAAATTATAAACATGCTTACAGACAGCACAATAAGAAGAATGTTGACATATAAATACATAGATAGATTAACATGGCAGCAGACGGCATTAAGGATGGGGAGAAGATACACAGCAGATAGTTGTCGTAAAGCTGTTGAAAGATTTTTGAAATAAATAAATGTTTGTCCGTTTTGTCCGCAAAACCTGTGTTATATTTATGATGAGCAGAAAAGAAAAGCTGCTTATCCCCCTGACGAACGAGCTTCGGCATATTGCCGGGGCTCTTTTTGTATGCAAAGGAATTAGTAAGATGAGCAAAGTTGTAAGACCGGACAGAGATGGCACACACAGAGGTGCGTTTGAAAAGAATAGAAAAAGAATATTTGCGACACAGACTATTTGTGGAATTTGCGGAAAGCCTGTAGATTTCAGATTGAAATATCCGCATCCGCTATCTGCTTCGATAGATCATATTATTCCAATAGCACGAGGCGGGCATCCATCTGACATTGATAACCTTCAGCTTGCACATTGGACCTGTAACAGACAGAAGTCGGATAAGCTAATAGCATCAAGGGGAACAGCAAATAGCAACGAAACAGAGGTTTTAAGCAATAGAATATTGCCACAGTCGCAGGATTGGGCGAATTACCGAGGATAGGGGGGATACCCCCCTCCCCATGTGTTTTTTTGAGGTTCACGCCGTCACTGTGAAAATTTTATCGTGAAAATTGAAGGAGGCTTATTTGAGTGTATGGGAAAGCGTATTTAAAGAATAAATTAAGTGCAAAACAGGGGCGTGTAAGCACACGATACCAATATTATAGTATGAAAAACCATGTAAATGACATCTCGCAAATGATGCCGCAACAATTCAGGTGGCTGAGACATTCACTCGGTTGGTGTGCAAAGACAGTTGACAGTGTCGCAGACAGGCTAATATTCAGAGGTTTTAAAAATGATAACTTTGATATGCAGCAGATATTTAACATGAATAATCCTGATATATTTTTTGATTCAGCAATTATATCCGCTCTTATATCGTCGTGCTGTTTTATATACATCTCTCCAGGAGATGATGGCTTTCCGAGGCTGCAGGTGATTGATGGATATAATGCGACTGGGATTATAGACCCGATAACGGGATTGTTGACGGAAGGATATGCGGTTATATCAAGGGATGAATATGGAAATCCTGATATAGAGGCATATTTTACGGCAGATTCAACAATTTATTCATATAAAGGACAACCTGATGTTGTTGTGGAAAATAAAGCACCATATCCGTTATTAGTGCCGATTGTTTATAAACCAGATGCTAAAAGACCATTCGGCAGATCACGAATAACAAGGGCAGAGATGTCAATAATGCAGTCGGCATTGAGGACTTTAAGACGTGCAGAAGTTTCAGGCGAGTTTTATTCATATCCGCAAAGATACCTTCTGGGTTTGAGTGATGATGTTGAAATTGATGATAAATGGCAGGCTGCAATGACGGCAATGCTTACAATATCAAGAGATGAAGATGGAAACACTCCGACAGCCGGTCAGTTCCCACAGCAGAGCATGACGCCTTATGTTGAACAGTTAAGAATGTTAGCCGCTCTGTTTGCGGGTGAGTCGGGGCTTACGATGGACGATTTAGGTTTTGTATCTGATAATCCGTCAAGTTCGGAAGCAATAAAAGCAAGCCATGAAAATTTAAGACTTGCAGCTAAAAAGGCTCAAAGGACTTTCGGGTCGGGATTTTTAAATGTCGGTTATCTTGCGGCGTGTGTAAGGGATGAATATAGTTATAAACGCCAGCAGGTATATCTTACAAAACCATGCTGGGAGCCTATATTTGAGCCTGATGCGGCTACGTTAAGTTCAATTGGAGATGGTGCGATTAAAGTTAATCAGGCGGTGCCGGGGTATTTTACGGCAGATAATCTCAGGGATTTGACAGGAATAGAAAAAAGTGAGGGCAAATAATGAAAGATATATCGCCTGAGCTTTTAAGAGATATACAGGATACATATTCAAAACTTCTTGAGGAAAATACTGTAATTGCCGGAATAAAAAAGAAAATAGAATCAAAGACAATAAATTACAATGATGCGTTTGAATATGCGTGCCAGTCGGGTGAAGCGTATGCGGCGGCATTTAAAAAGGTGCTTAACAGTGAGGCTCTTCCTGATGGAAAGATGTACTGGAACATAGCACAGTCAGTCGTTAAGCCGACGCTTGAAGAAATGTATGATAAGGTCGCAGATGTTGCACAGATAACGCAGAAACAGCTAAATGAAGCGGCAAATATAGGAATTAAAGCCCTGCGAGTAACGAATAAAGAAGACAGGATTGAAGGTTTATTAAACAGGCTTGCAAGTGAAGAGACGTATGATGACATAAGCTGGATTCTTGACAGGCCTGTTGTGACAATGGCACAGAGTGTTATTGACGATTCTGTAAAAATCAATTCGGAATTTCAATATAAAGCCGGCATGAAGCCAAAGATAATCAGAACGGCAGCAGGTGGGTGCTGTAAATGGTGTACTGCAAGAGCGGGAATATTTATTTATCCCGATGTTCCAAAGGATATTTACAGACGCCACGAGAATTGTAACTGCACAGTTGTATATAATCCGGGAGAAGGGAAAAAATATCAGAATGTTTGGTCAAAGGAATGGAAAAATGCAGAAGAATATGATAAAATAGAAAAAAGAAAACAGATTGGATTATCGCAGAATATAAGCGGAATCAGGACAATTAATAAAAAGGTTGATCAAGATGAGCGTTTTGTAATACAGCCGGATAAAATTAACAAATTTTTATTAAAACCGGGGGCGAAACATTCAAAAGAATTTTTTGATGTGGGATATTCGTCTGATGATCATGTAAAGCTATATAAGGATATAGCCGCTCAATTTGATATGGAAAAGGCTGAATATGATGAAAAGTCAAAATTCGGTCAGGGATTTAGCATAGATATGCAGTTAGGGATAACTAAAAAAAGAACATTTAAGACGGTTTGGCAGATAGAAAAAGAGGGGGATAAGCCAAGGCTTATCACAGCACACAGGCGGAGGTGATACGATGAAGTTGTATGATAAAGTAAAACTAAAAAGGAATAGTATAACAGGAATTATTGTAGATATTACCTCAATAGATGGAAAAGAAATATTTACGGTAGAAGATGATGTTAAACGTACTGATAAAAATGGAACAGATTGGCCATTGTATCAATGCGAAAGAAATGAAATAGAATTAGTAGAATAAAGCTTATAATACCACTTGTCATAGGACAGGTGGTATTTTTGATATTAGCAGGAGGAGCAAATGACGGAAGCGAGAAAAGGTGAGCAGAAGCCAACGCAATCCGTAGTTTTGCCTTATAAAGAAACAAAGGGACAGGAAGCAATTGACATATACAATGCTTCCGGGCGTACAGCACAGGAATGGCAGGAGTTAATGCTTTATGACATTCTGGCGGTTAATGATGAGGGACTATGGGTTCATACAAAATGCGGATATTCAATCCCCCGCCGTAACGGTAAAAATGAAATTGTTGTTATGAGAGAAATGTGGGGCTTGAAAAATGGTGAACGTATACTGCATACGGCACATAGAACAACAACATCACACGCAGCATGGGAGAGATTGTGCAACCAGCTTGATAAAGCTAAAATACCGTACAAATCAATTAAGGCATCGGGCAGGGAATGCATATATATTAAAAAAAGCGATGCAAGGGTCGAATTCCGTACAAGATCATCCAAAGGTGGTCTTGGTGAGGGATTCGACCTTTTAGTTATTGATGAAGCACAGGAGTATACAGACGATCAGGAAAGTGCATTAAAATATATTGTATCAGACAGCAGAAACCCACAGACAATCATGTGCGGAACGCCGCCGACGGCTGTATCGTCAGGAACTGTATTTACAAAATACAGGAACAGGACACTTGCAGGCGGTACGGCTAACGGCATGTGGGCTGAATGGTCCGTTGAAAATGAATCAGATGTATATGATAAAGAACTGTGGTACAGGACTAATCCGTCGCTTGGCACGATTCTGACAGAACGTGCCATATTAGATGAGATAACTACAGATTTGGTCGATTTTAACATACAAAGACTGGGACTGTGGATTAAGTACAATCAGAAATCTGCCATAAGCAAGGCAGAGTGGGAGACTCTTAAAACCTCAAAGCTGCCTGAGCTTAAAGGGAAGCTGTTTGTTGGAATAAAATATGGAAGAGACGGCACTAATGTAGCAATGTCAGTTGCTGTTAAAACTAAGGCGGCAGATAAAATATTTGTAGAATGTATAGACTGTCGTGAAGTCAGGGCAGGAAATGCATGGATTCTTGATTTTTTATCAAGGGCAGATGTCCAGAAGATAGTAGTTGATGGTGCGAACGGCCAGCAGCTTCTTGCGGAAGAAATGAAAGAGGAAAAACTGAAAAAACCGGTGCTTCCAACCGTAAAAGAAATCATAACGGCAAATGCTGCATTTGAACAGGCGATAGCACAAGGCCAGATAATACACATGAACCAGCCGTCACTTGCACAGGCTGTTGGGAACTGTGAGAAAAGAGCAATTGGAACAAATGGCGGATTTGGATATAAATCGCAGATTGATAAGATTGATATATCGCTGCTTGACAGCGTTATATATGCATATTGGGCATGCAGCAGTTACAAAGAAAAAAAGAAGCAGAAAGTAGGCTATTAAAGACATCTGAAAGGGTGTCTTTTTTAGATATATTAAATACCGCATAGCGGGGAAAGGAGTAACATGGCTGATTTTAAGGCAATAGAAACACAGGAGGAGCTTGATTCAATAATTGAGCAGAAATTAAAGGAAGAAAGGGAAAAAATTCAGAATCAGTACAATGAATATCTGTCACCGGATGATGTCAAAAAGGCAAAAGATGGATATGAGGCAAAGATTAAAGAACTTAACGGACAGCTTCAGACGGAAGCGGGTAAAAGCTCTGACATGAACAAAAAACTGCTTGAAAAAGATGCAGAGATAAAAAAATATCACACGGCATCTTTAAAGAGCAAAATTGCAAATGAGATAGGGCTTTCCTACGGAGCAGTTGATTTTCTCAAGGGTGAAGATGAAGACAGCATCAGGGAAAGTGCGACATCATTAAAGGGCTTAATGGGTGGCGGATTTGTGCCACCGCTTGCAAATAATGAGGATAAGACGAATTCGCAGGAAGCAGCATTAAGAAACACATTAAAAGAATTAAACGGTAAAGGAGAATAAGAAATATGCCAACAACAGCAACAAGAGGAAGTTTATTTGCACCGGAAACAGTTAAAGACCTTTTTAATAAGGTATCAGGCAGGTCATCGCTTGCCAAATTATCAAAGAGTACACCGATTCCATTCAACGGAACAGAAATGTTTATATTTACAATGGACGACGAGGTTAATATTGTCGCAGAAAACACAAAGAAAGACGGAGCATCAATAGGTCTTGAGCCGGTTAAGATTATACCTTTAAAGGTTGAATATGGTGCAAGAATTACAGACGAATTTCTTTATGCAAGCGAGGAAAAGCAGCTTGATATTTTAAAAGCCTTTAATGAGGGATATGCAAAGAAAGTGGCGAGAGCACTTGATTTAATGGCTATGCACGGAATCAATCCACGAACAAAGGAAGCATCAGCATTAATCGGTACAAATTCCTTTGATACAAATACAACGGTCGCAAAAATAACATATGATGAAACAAAAATCGAAGAAAACATTGAATCAGCGATAGCAGCAGTCAGTGAAGCATATGACGTTACCGGCATGGCAATGTCTAAAGCGTTCAGTTCAGCACTTGCTTCACTTAAAGTTAATGGAGTAAAGCAGTATCCTGAACTTGCGTGGGGTGCGAATCCGGGTAGCGTGAACGGACTGCCTGTTGATGTAAACAGCACAGTATCATTTAATTCATCTGCGGATAAAGCAATTATTGGAGATTTTGAAAATGCTTTCAAATGGGGATATGCGAAAGAAATTCCTCTTGAAATTATTAAATACGGTGACCCGGACCAGTCTGGCAAGGATTTGAAAGCGTATAACCAGGTATATTTAAGATGTGAGACATACATTGGCTGGGGCATCTTAGATCCTTCCGCTTTTGTGCGTATTGCATCAGAGGGGGAAATATGAAGTATATAAATAAAGTAACCGGGGCGGTTATAGATATACCATGTGTTCTTTCAGGAGGTGACTGGCAGGCTGCAGAGCCTGCCGCATCTTCTAAGAAGAAAAAGACAAAAGTTGCACCGGTGCAACAGGAAGGCGGCACTGATGAAAGAATTTGCGACAGTTGACGATGTGGAAAAACTCTGGAGAGTTCTGACAGATTCCGAAAAAAAGCGGGCTGTGGAATTACTTCCGGTCATTTCAGACAATCTGCGACACGAGGCTTTAAAAGTAAAAAAAGACCTTGACAAAATGTCGGCAGAATCAGAGGTTTATCAGAATGTTGTCAAATCCGTCACTGTTGACATATTAGGCAGGATGTTACTTGCAAATACAAGCAGTGAACCAATGTCACAGATGACGCAGTCGGCTCTTGGATATTCGGTTACAGGAACGTATCTTATTCCGGGCGGTGGTTTATTCATAAAAAATTCGGAACTTGCAAGGCTTGGACTAAAGAGGCAGAGGATTGGAGCGATTAATCTAAATGGCAATGATACAGGGAATTCCAGTGATTCTATATGAAAAAGAAAAGACCGGAAAAGATGCATTTAACTGTCCGGTATATAAAGAAAAAAAGAGCGAGGTTTTAAATGTTCTTGTTGCACCGTCATCAAGTGATGATTTGGCAACGGCTGAAAATCTTTTTGGTAAAAAGGCAGTTTACACGCTGGCAATTCCCAAAGGCGATACGCATAAATGGGAAGATTCAGTAGTTGAATTTTTCGGGCATAAATGGAAAACTTTCGGTTTTCCTATAGAGGGTATTGAAAGCAATATACCGCTTGACTGGAATAAAAAGGTTATGGTGGAACGATATGGGTAAGGTAGAAATAAAGTTAAACAGTGAAGGTGTCAGGAGCCTGCTTCGTTCAGATGAAGTCTGTGAAATGTGTGAAAACTATGCAGAACAGCTTGCAAAAGCGGCAGATGGCAAATATACGACAGATGCAATAGTAGGCAAAAACAGAGGTCAGGCAAGAGTTGAAACGGCTGACTATCAGACATACCGTAAAAACAGTTCGGATAACCTTCTTTTAAAGGCAATCAGTAAAGTGAGGGGTGACACATGATTGAAGAAAAAATATCAAGCTATCTGCAATGTATGCTTGATGTTGAAGCAGGCATGCAACAGCCCGAGGAGGAAACAGAAAAATATATAATCATTGAAAGAACAGGCAGCAATACACAGAATTTTATAACCACAACTTCAATAGTGATTAAATCATATGCAGACAGTAAATATGATGTGGCACAGCTTAATGAAAAAATCAAGGATGTAATGCTGTTTCAGTTCATTGAAGATGATGACATAAGTTCGGTAAAGCTTGTGTCAGATTACCCTTATCCTGATACGGCGATAAAAAAAGAGCGGTACCAGGCACTATTTGAAATAGTATATTAACGGAGGATATTAATATGTTTAAAAAGGCAAATACAGAGAATGTAACAACCGGCAAGCCAAAAGTCGGCGGTGCGATATTCAGAGCACCACTTGGCACAGCATTGCCTACGGATGCTGTAACGGAACTTGATGAAGCATTTGAAAGTTTAGGCTATATAAGTGAGGATGGCCTTGTAAATTCCAATTCGCCGTCAACTGAGAGTGTAAAAGCGTGGGGCGGTGATACAGTGCTTACAACACAGACGGAAAAGCCTGACACTTTTAAATTTAAACTTATAGAAGCCCTCAATGTGGCTGTATTAAAGACAGTCTATGGAGAAGAAAACGTAACAGGTGATTTGACTACAGGAATTGCAATTAAGGCAAACAGCGATGAAATGCAGGCATATTCGTGGGTTGTTGAGATGATATTAAAAGGCGGAATTCTTAAAAGGGTTGTAATTCCGAGTGCTTCAGTTACAACAGTCGGCGATATATCTTACAAAGATAATGAGGCTGTCGGATATGAGACAACAATAACTGCAGTTCCTGATGAAGAAGGTCAGACACATTACGAGTATTTAAAACAGAAAGGTAAAGAGTGATGATAAAAGGTGTTACAAAGGCTGGTTTTAAATTTGAACTTGAGGAAACGGCACTTGACAACTGGGAGCTTATTGAAAGCCTTCAGAAGGTTGATACAGGGCACAGTGGATATATAGTTGACAGTGCTAAGCTGCTACTTGGAAAAAATCAGTATGAAGATTTGAAAACATTCCTGAAAGAAAAAGACGGAATGATTAAAGCAACGACTATGTACGAAGAAATAAGCAGTATTTTTGAGGTTACTAAACTAAAAAACTCTTAATCCTCGCCGGCATGATTAATCTTGATGAATCAGCATTAATCTGTGATTTGGCTGAAACATATCATATATTCAATTATAAAGAGCTGCCCCCGCTGGAGGCGGCTCTTTTTTCGGCCGGATTGAGGGAAAACAGCAGAATTAAGATGAAATTAAATGGTCTTCCATGTCAATATGAAACATTATTGCTTGCATCAATATATGATCAGCTCGCATTACAGACGTGGATGAAGACAAAAGATGCACAGACAGGAACAAACAGACCCGCTTCACTGGTTAAAAAAATGCTGGGTGATGATGCAGTAAATGATATAAATGCATATTCTTCAGCGGAAGAATTTGAAGATGCTAGAAAACGGCTATTAGGAGAGTGATAAAATGGCAGCAGTAGAACTGGCAAAAGCATATGTACAGATTATTCCTTCTGCAAAAGGAATAAAAGAGAAGATAAAAGAAGAACTTGGGGATGATGTGGCGGGTGCAGGGGATTCAGCCGGAAAAACCGCAGGGGAATCATTTGGCAAAAGCCTGTGTTCAAAGATAAAAAACATAATTATAGCTGCAGGTATCGGTGAAACGCTGAAGAAAACAATAGAAGAGGGTGCACATCTTGAACAGTCAATCGGCGGTATTGAGACATTGTTTGGTGCAGGGGGTGCAAAAAGTGTTGAAGAATATGCAAAAAGTGTTGGTAAATCAGTTGATGAGATTACTGATAAATACAGCAATTTAAAAGAAGCACAGGATACAATGCTGAAAAATGCGTCAATAGCATATAAAACGGCAGGATTATCTGCAAGTGATTATATGGATACTGTAACAGGGTTTGCTGCATCATTGAAGCAGTCAACCGGTGACGATATGGAACAGCTTACAACAGTTGCGAATCAGGCTGTTATTGATATGGCTGATAATGCTAACAAAATGGGCACGAATATGCAGGATATACAGAACGCATATCAGGGGTTTGCAAAACAGAATTATACAATGCTTGATAATCTGAAGCTCGGTTATGGCGGCACAAAAACAGAAATGGAAAGACTGTTAAAAGATGCTACTGCAATATCGGGAGTTGAATATAATCTTGATAACCTTGCTGATGTATATAGTGCTATACATGTCATACAGAATGAACTGGGGATAACAGGAACGACAAGCAAGGAAGCAGCATCAACGCTTTCGGGCTCACTGGCTTCGATGAAGGCAGCAGCAACAAATGTTCTTGCCAATCTTGCACTCGGTGAAGATATAAGACCTTCGCTTAATGGTCTTCTTGATTCAGTCGGTACATTTCTTAATAACAACCTTATTCCTATGGCTGGAAATATAATACAGGGACTTCCTGAAGTGATAAATGGATTAATTTCCATGCTGATAGGAGAGTTAAACATTGCATCGAAAAATTCAGAGGAATTTGTACAGTTTGCAATTGATATAATAAGTGATATTGCAATGGGACTGATACAGGGGCTTCCGTATTTATTAGAAGGAGCATGGAATCTTATAACGTCGCTTCTTACGGCACTTATAGAATATGACTGGCTGGGATTCGCCAATAACGTCATAAGTGAAATAAGCAATAACATGTCGATTGCATCAGGTGAAATATTCGGTTCGGATGACGGAAATATCATAGTGGTATTTTTGCAGACTATTACAGACAGGCTTCCTGATGTGCTGAATAAGGGCGTTGAGATATTAAGCACAATAGTTAATGGTATATTGGAAAAACTGCCGTATTTATTGGAAGGTGCCGGCCAGATTATAGGGACACTTATTAATTTTATAACAGATAATCTTCCGACAGTTTTAAATGCCGGGGCTGACCTGCTTCTTAATATAGTAAGCGGAATCATACAGAACCTTCCGCAGATTGCAGAATCAGGAATAAAATTGATACTGTCACTTCTTTCTTCACTTCTGGAAGCACTCCCGAAAATAATTAGTGCGGGAGCAGAAATGACTACAAAGCTGGCGTTTGGGTTTGTTGGAGCATTTCCACAGCTTGTTGGTAAGATTCCGGAACTGGTGAGAGATATAATTAATTGTTTTACGTCATTCGACTGGGGAGAGTTAGGCCGCAATATAATTGACGGAATAAAAGAAGGAATTCTAGGTATGGCTGGAACTCTGGTACAATCAGCAAGGGACGTTGCAGGCAAGGCTTTGGACGGAATGAAGAGCTTTCTTGGAATACATTCACCGTCAAAGGTATTTGAAAACCAGGTCGGCAAAATGATAGACCTGGGTGTTGCAGGCGGCGTTGATAATAATGCAAATGTTGTTGAAGCGGCAATGCAGGATTTAAGCAACACGGCGGTAACGGCATATGATACGGAGATAGGTTTCACAGGAACGGTAAGAAGCCAGTCAAAAGATGATACAAGAATAATTGAGCTTTTAAATGAATATCTGCCACAGCTTATAAAAAGGCAGATTGTAATGGACACAGGCGAGGTTGTCGGAGCACTGGCACAGCCTATTAATGAAGAGCTTGGGAAAATAGCACTAAGAGGAGGCTTGGCGTGAGATTTGGCAGGGAGTTTGGCGTTACAATAGATAAATATCATTCATATAAAGACTGGGGGCTGATATTAACGGATTATACAATATCGCCCCCAAAAGCAAAAACAACATATGTAAGCGTGCCGGGAAGAAACGGCACGCTTGATTATAGTGAAGCTGTATCAGATGAAATAAAATATGAAGACAGGAATATAAAAATTGTGTTCCATGTTCCACAAAAACAGGCAGACTGGAGATATATTATTTCAAAAATACAGAATGAAATACAGGGCAGGAAAGTAAAGATTATATTTGATGATGACATTGCATTTTACTATTATGGACGGATAGAGGTAGATACATTTACAAATTCGGGCAAAATAGCGACAATCAATATCACAGCGGTAACAGATCCATTCAAATATAATATTACAACAAGTGCAGAAGACTGGCTGTGGGACCCATTTGATTTTGAGCAGAGCATTATAAACGAAACTTCGGGACTTGCTGTTACAGGCAGGCTTGAAGTTTCTCTTGAATGCCAGGGAGCTGTAAAAAATCCTATTATAATCTCTTCAAGCAGTATGACAGTGACATATAAAGAAAAGAAACATGAGATAAAAACAGGTTCGCAGGTAATGTATGAGATTGTACTTGAAAAGGGCACAAATGTGCTGGTTTTTGAGGGAAATGGAACAGTAAGCATAAATTATATTGGAGGAAGTTTATAATGTATAAGATTTACGTTGATAATGAGCTTTTTTCAGATTCAAGAATCGATGACCTTATGTTAATAAATCCGGTTGTCACGCTTGAGGCAAATAATCCGGGAAGTTTTACTTTTACCATTCCCGCAGAGCATCCTAAAAAGGATTTAATAAAGAGAAGAAAGTCAATTATAAGTGTTTTCCGTGATGTGGAAAGCACTCCGGTTTTTCAGGGCTTCTGTGTTGAAGAAACGACGGATTTTAACAGACAGCGAAAGGTAAAATGTGAGGGAGAATTAAGCTACCTTAACGATTCGGTTCAAAGGCAGGCGAAGTATCAGGGCGTTACAGTGCTGGAACTGTTTACGGAATATATAAAAAATCACAACAGTCAGGTTGATGATTATAAAAAATTTGAAATTGGAGAAGTAACGGTAACAGACCACAATGATTATATTTATTGTTTTACAAATATGCAGTCCACCATGACGGAAATTAAGGAAGACTTAGTCGACGATTATGGTGGATTTGTTCGTGTAAGGTATGATAACGGTAAAAAGTGTATTGATTATATTAAAGATTCCCCGAGAATAAGCCCTCAGACGATAGAGCTGGGTAAAAATCTTATTGATTTCACGTCTAACATAGACTGCTCTGACATTGCGACCGTTGTAATTCCACTGGGAACAAAGCTGGATACGCAGGAAGTAGAGGGACTTGATGCACGCCTTACGGTTAAAAGTGTAAATGATGATAAGGATTATATAGAAAATACAATAGCTGTAAGTAACTATGGACGCATTGTGAAAGTCGTAAAATGGGACGATGTAACAACTCCGTCCGCATTAAAAACAAAGTGTGAAAAATATATAAAAGATTATCAGTTTGATAATGTTGTAGTACAGGCCAAAGCTGTCGACTTTGGATATTTCAGTAATAAGATTGAAAAATTTCAGATGCTTGACAGTGTCCGCATTGTATCAGAAAAGCATGGAATGGACAGGTACTTTATGCTTACAAAGATGAAGCTGAATCTAAACAATCCTGAAAATGATGTATTCACATTCGGGAAGACCATAAAGGTATCTTTAACAGTATCTGCAAATTCATCTATTGGCATGATGCAGAAAGAGTTTATGACATTGCCGCAGGATATTTTAAATAAAACAAGCAGCATGCTTGAGACAAAAGTGGGGAAAGATGAGAACGACACAATAATCAGCATGATAAACGCTGCGGCTGAAATTATAAAACTTACATCAAACAGATTTTCAGTAAAAAGCGATAATCTTGAGATAACAGAAGAGGGCAAAGTAAAGTGTAAAGACCTTGTTATCACAGGCGGGAAAATGGACGTATCAACTGATGTTACAATTTATCAGGAAGATTATACAGAAGATGATGTTGAAACATTAAGGCAGATTCTTTTAGGCAGGATAATTCCGACTGATGAACAGATTGATAAATATGATCTTGATGGCGACGGATTTCTTACACTGATAGATATTGCTCAGATGACAGGTCTTATTAAAGGCGTAGGTGTTACTGATGGAAAAAAGACATATACTAATAATCTGAAGATAGATCCTTCAAGCAGAAGTGCAATTATACAGACTAAAGGAGTCCGGGTCGGACGAAAAGGATTGTCAGCTAAGACAATAGGGACAAACGATTTATATATAAATAACGGCATACATGTCAAGTCAGACGCTAACGATTCAGAATCGGCGGCAGATGGTGGCTATTTAGAAACGCTTGGAGATGGAACATATACGATTGACGAAATAAAAACAATAACTATTAAAAAGGGAATTGTGGTAGATGTTAAGCGTAAAAGCAGCTAAGGAGAAGATATATGGCAGAATCTAAAAATATAAAGGAACTGCTTAAAATGATGCTTGAGGCACGATATGGCAAAGATGTCAGGAGTGCTATACATGACAGCATTGAGCAGTGTGTTGATTATACTGAAGACAGTTTAAATTATGTGTCTGATTTTAGGGATGAATATTACCCGAAAGTCATGGAGGCGGTAAAAAATTCGTCTGATAATGCAGAAAAAACGGCAGCAGATGTTAAACAGGTAAAAACATATGCTGATAAGGCATCATCTTCAGCCGCTTCTGCTTCAACGTCTGCTTCATCCGCTTCACAGAGTGCTACAGCGGCAGCAGACAGTGCAGACGAGGCAGAATCATATGCAGCATCATGGAAAGGCTCACTGCTGCCGCAGGGAGTTGTAGCTTTTAGCGAACTTCCAACATCCGGGCTAGTTGCTGGGCATCTGTATGCGATAAAAGATAAATTCATAACAGACAGCAGATTTGAAGAGGGAGAAAAACATCAGTATCCGGCAGGTACATGTGTTTACTGGACAAAAGAAAATAAGTGGAAGGTATTGTCTGGAGTTTTAAGCCTTGAGCTTACAAAGGCAGAATATGATGCACTTACAGACGCACAGAAGAAAAACGGAACAATCTATTATGTAAAAGATGCAGACAACCTTATAGAAGCAGATGGAATAAATGGGTTGGCAGTCGTGGCGACAAGCGGAAATTATAACGACCTAAAAAATAAGCCGTCTTCACTGCCAGCGTCTGATGTGTCAGACTGGGCAAAAGCGAAGACAAAGCCGTCATATACAGCCGGAGAAGTTGGACTTGGCAATGTCGGAAATTTCAAGGCTGTTTCAACTGTGGCGAATCAGGGCTTGTCTGATTCAGAAAAAAGTAACGCCCGGGCGAATATAGGTGCACAGGCGGCAGGAAGTTACGCCGCATCAACACACACGCATGATGACAGATATTACACAGAGTCAGAGACAGATTCAAAGTTAAAAGAAAAGTTAAATACAATATTGAAAGGGTCCGCAAATGGCTTGGCTGAACTTGATTCCACAGGTAAGGTCCCGGCGTCACAGCTTCCGTCATTTGTGGATGATGTAATTGAGGGCTATCTTTACAATGGAAAGCTATATAAGGAATTGGGGCATACAACGGAAATAAGCGGCGAATCGGGTAAGATATACGTTGATTTAAGCACGGAAAAGACTTACAGGTGGTCGGGAAGCACTTTCGTTGTAATATCTGATACTCTTGCACTGGGGGAAACGTCAACGACAGCCTACAGGGGAGACAGAGGAAAGACAGCATATGAACATTCACAGTCGGCTCATGCTCGTACAGATGCAACAAAGACAGAAGCATCTGCGACAAACGGAAATCTAAAGATAAACGGAAATGAAACACAGGTTTACAGACACCCGGCTGGAACAAATCCACATGGAACGACAAAGGCAGATGTAGGTCTTGATAAGGTCGGAAACTTCAAGGCGGTATCAACGGCTTCAGGTCAGGGACTATCTGATTCAGAAAAAAGTAACGCCAGATCAAATATAGGTGCACAGGTGGCTGGAACATATCTGACAGAACATCAGGATATAAGCGGAAAGCTTGACAATACAGCAACAGGTGCGAATTCACTTCTTTCAAATCTCACAGCAAGCTGGACGGCAGCACCGACAGACGATACGAATTTTATACGACAGGATACCGGTGGTAAAAATGAATTTGGCAGAGTTAAATTTTCGACATTGCTGACTTACATAAAATCAAAGCTATCAAAAGTTGCCGCAAGTGGTTCATATAACGATTTGAGTAATAAACCGACTATTCCATCTGTTGGAAATGGAACAGTGACTATTAAGCAAGCCGGAACGGTTAAGGGGACATTTACAACGAACCAAAGTGGCAACACGACGGTGGAGCTTTCTGACAGTAATACTAATACTTGGCGTGGAATTCAGAATAATTTAACATCGGATTCAACATCAGATTCTTTATCAGCCGCACAGGGTAAAGTGCTAAAGGGATTAGTTGACAGTAAGGTAACTGAATCACAAAATGTGGCAACCGACCTTAATAACATAAAGTCAACAGGAATACATCATATATCTGCAAGTACATCAAATAATCCTACCGGTACGCATGGAACTTTATTTGCAGAATTCAACGTAGGAACACCATATCAAATATGGCTTCCCGATAATTCAAACACTGCATATAAACGTAACTATACGACTTCGACATCATCGTGGGGAAAATGGACGCAGTTAAAATTTACAGATACAGTATATAGTGCTGCTACTCAGTCAGCAAACGGTCTTATGTCTCCGTCAGATAAAAAGAAGTTGGATGGCATAACAAGTGGAGCAAATGCAGTAATCAAAGTCATGTCAGCTACTGATTATAGTAAATTAACTGATGCACAGAAGAAAAATGGAACTATTTATCTAGTAAATTAATGAAAGGGAGAACGACATGGGAAAGATTTATTATAACGGCGTTGATTATTCAACACCGACATCTTCAGGTGTTGCAGGGGTGAAAGGAAGTGCGGAATCCGCATACAGGACAGGCAATGTAAATATAACCCCGGAAAATATCGGGCTGGGTAATGTAAACAATACGGCAGACAACGAAAAGGAAGTAAAATACGCCGAAAATGCAAACAATGCGGGATATGCGGACTGTCTTAATAATGTAGACGGCGGGCATGAGGTTGAGATAGGCTATAATATCCCTGTAAGTGATTATACAAAAATTAATTTTTTTGCTGCATTTACATCAGATAGTGATGAAATAATAATAAGGCCTGTAGATGATGCTCTTGTAAGAGAATATTTTTCAATGGTAACGACACAGGATGTTATACATGGCGTACTTACGTTTGGTAGTAATGATGATTATGGAATTAGAACAAATGCTGACAATTATGGTAGAATTGGAGATTCTTCTAAACAGTTTTATGAAGTATATGCAAATAAAATTTATGAAAATAAAATGTTGTTATCATACAAGTATGCTCCTAAAGCGGTTGAATTATATAATTCGACAAGCACCGCATACAATGCAAATATAACTTTAACTCAGAATGTAAACAATTTTAAAACCATAGAGATATTTTTTGTCGATAACGACGGCGATGATAACAGCATAAGAATAAGAGCAGCGGCGGGAAAATTTAAAATGATTTCGCACACATATGTGGGTGGTACGTGGTACGACAAGTTTACGTATTATGCCGTAAGCGGTACAAAGTTGAACTTCAGTTCTTCATATCAGAAAAATCAGGATGGAGTTGTTGAAAGCGGCAATTATCACAAGATTTATAGGGTAGTCGGATATAAAGATTAACAAAAAATCAAGAGTGTTTTAACTACGGGGTTAAGACATTCTTTTTTTATTGCAGAAAACGGAGGTGGTGCCATGTATAACGACAGCTCATAGTTGCACCGGTGCAACACATTGGCAATAAAGCAATAAGGACAGCATATTAATGTTAGGAGAGCATTTATGACAGAGGCAATATTAACAGCTGTTGTCACGTTAGTTGTATGCCTGGTAAATAATTATGTAATGCACAACAAGACAATAGCGTTGATTGACTATAAGCTATCAGAGCTTACAAAGCGAGTTGATAAACATAACAATGTAATCGAACGCACATTTAAACTTGAAGAACTGACTGCTCTTCAAGAGGAAAAAATCAAGGTCGCAAATCACAGAATTGAGGATTTAGAAAAGAAAGGTTAATGGCGATTAAAATGGATTTAACTAACTATGTAACTGTTTTACCGATTGTTGTAATCTGCTATTTGGCAGGAATGAGCTGCAAGGCATGGAGTAAGATTCCTGATAAACTGATTCCGGTAATTGTCGGAACAGTTGGCGGCATCATTGCAATTCCGGCAATGTACATAATGCCGGAGTTCCCGGCAAAAGATGTCATTACATCAATATCTATAGGAATATGGTCGGGTCTTGCATCTACAGGTGTAAATCAGGTTTATAAGCAGATAAAAGAAAATTAATCAAAAGGCTGTGGCAGCAGATGTCACAGCCTTTAATAAAATAATAAGAAAAGAGGATAAATAATATGAAATTTGGAATTGATATATCAAGATGGCAGGGGATGTATGATTTTGAACAGGCAAAAAAAGAGGGGATTGAATTTGCAATCTTCAGATGCGGCGGAGCTGATGATAAAAATATCGGCATGTACTATGATTCGACATATCGAAGAAACTACGCTGAGTGTGCGAGACTTGGCATAGCAAGAGGTGTTTATTATCTTTTAGATGCTGCAAATACAGATGAAGCGGCGGAACAGGCACGCCATTGTCTTTCGCTTGTAGAGGGAATGAAGTTACAACTTCCCGTATTCGCCGACGTAGAGGGCGAGGCACTTAATGCCGATAATCTTACAGAGATTATTAACAGATTCTGTGAAATTATAAAAGAAGCCGGTTATGATGCAGGCGTATATGCTTCTGCAAGCCCAATGGTTAATTTAATTGATATTAGAGCAATCAAGGAAGCCGGTAATGCTGTATGGTGTGCATCATATACAGCAGAGATTCCAAATATCGGAGTTGATATTGATATTTGGCAGTATGGCGGCGGTTCTGATAACTTTATCAGAGATGTGCATGTTGCGGGTCAGGCAGTAGACCAGAACTTTGCATATAAAGATTATAACTTTGATGTTGCTCCGGAGCAGACAGATGTATCAACACCTGATAACAACATTGACACAAATAAATACAATGGTGTTAAGGTAAGATTTACAGGCGAGACAGATGTTTATGGCACATATATCACGGCTTGGCACAATGAAGACGGTTATGACGTTGATGGTTATGACGGTGAGACTATGCGACTGACACATGACGGCGTTGTATTTGCTGTAGTAAGAGAGTCAGATATAGAGGCTATTGGCTCTATTGATGATACCGCAAACGACAATGTGATAAACGAGGGCATGCAGGTAAGATTCACAGGAAATGTTGACATTAATGGTGTGCCATTAAAAATTTATGATAGAATATACACAGCGGCAGATGTGTCAGACGGCACAGTTGTGTTAATGTACGGCAATGACGTATATGCAAGAGTATATCTGAATGATGTTACTCCGGCAGATTCACAGCCGACAGACAGCGAACCTGAAAGCCATGAAGATGAAAGAACAGCAACAGTTCAGCCGGGCGGCTCTTTCTGGCAGATTGCCAATGACTTTTTAGGAGACGGAAACAGAGCAGCAGAGCTTGCCGAATATAACGGTATGACGCTCGAAAGTGGTCTTTATGCTGGTATGGTTTTGAAATTACCGGATTGATATTTCTCAAAAAGTCGCATATAATAATACATATTAAATAGGTAGAAATAAGTTATAAACAGGGTGCAAAATGTACCCTGTTTGCACTGTATACCTTATTGAAGTATGGTGGACCTGACGGCGAGCTTGGGGCTTCAATGCGTTATATTTCGCAACGTTACACCATGCCCGACCGTGCTGTGGCGGGACTTCTTACAGATATTGGAACAGAAGAACTCGCTCACTTTGAGATGATTAGCACAATGGTGCATCAGCTCACACGCAACATGACGGTTGAGCAGCTTAAAGGAACGCCGTTTGAAGCATACTATGTTGACCATACGGCGGGAATCTGGCCGCAGGCTGCAGGCGGAATTCCTTTCAATGCGTGCGAATTCCAGTCAAAAGGTGATGCAATTACAGATTTAACAGAAGACATGGCAGCGGAGCAGAAGGCACGTTCAACATATGAGAATCTTATAAGGCTTACAGATGACCCGGATGTGCTTGACCCATTGAGATTTTTGAGGGAGAGAGAAATAGTGCATTTTCAGAGATTTGGCGAAGCACTTTCAATGATTCAGGATAGTCTCAACTCAAAGAATTTCTATGCATTTAATCCTGAGTTTGACAAAGGCTGCAAATAATCAGATAATAGCAATAATACATGTCAATAATGATGTGGATTAATTGAAAGGAATTTGCATGCAGATGAAAGAGAAAATATTTACAATACCGGTTAACGATGCTTTTGACAGTGGATGTGAGTGTCCGGTATGTTATATGAAGCGTGAGCTTGAAAATGCAGCGGTTGAATATACGATGGGTCCCAGCTATATGGAGGATGATATAAGAGCAAAGACAGATGAGCTTGGATTTTGTGAAAAACATATCAAAGATGTATACAATTGTGAAAACAGGCTTGGTTTTGCACTTGTAATGAAAACTCATATGGATAGGGTTATAGCAGATATATCAAAAAAGGCACAGGAGCCTGTAAAAGGTAAAAAGCTGTTTTCAAAAGTGCAGCCTAATGGCATATCTGATTATACGAAAGAACTTAATACAAAATGTTTTGTATGTGAGAGGATAGAAGATACATTTAAAAGATATATAGATACAATAATTTATCTTTACAAACAGGATGAATCATTTAGGAAAAAATACAATGAATGCAAAGGATTCTGTACGCAGCATTACGGAGTTCTCATAGAAGAGGCATCATCAAAAATGAGTGGTCAGATTCTTAATGATTTTGTTGAACAGACCAATAGGTTATATCTTGAAAACATGAAGCGTGTCCGTGATGATGTTGAATGGTTTATCAACAAATTTGACCATAAATATGCTGATGAACCTTGGAAAAATGCAAAAGATTCGCTTACAAGAGCAATGATAAAAACAGCTTCTGTTCTTCCTGAAGAAGAAAAGAAGAAAAAGTAAATTAAAACCCACGGAGCACTGAACTGATGGTGTTTCGTGGGCTTTTATTAAATGATTTAATAAATACAGAACTGTTTTATTCTTTCTCTTTGTGAGTATTGATACTTATTGATACATATTCGCGTGGGGTATCATTAGTCAGAGATTCAAAGTCTATAGTATCAATGTCATCATTTTCATTATCAGCCGTGATTTCATCGGCGGTTTTATCTGTGATGGCTGCGATTTGGTCGATGGACAGATTGTTTTTTAACATTTTTAAAATGAGAAATTCCTTTTCCAGAGATCGTCCTTCAGAAAGACCACGTTCATGTCCTTGTTTTCTTCCTTCTTCTAGCATTTGATCAACGGCAACACACATATTCACCTCTCCTTTCGCATTTTGTGCTTTATCTTTGAATTTTAACATCCGTTTATCAAGAAAATTCCATGCAGTATCAAAAGTCTCCTGTTCCACGGTATCAAGCTCCGGGATAGATTGCAGGACAGACTGCAATGTTTTGAAATCTTTCTGATACTTGATCATTAAAAACATACTGGCAAGATCTTTTGGAAATTCCAGCAGGCGTTCGTCAGCGGTATGGCAGACGGGATGTCCAAGGTAACGGAGAGGATCGGCG
>ERZ780151.924-NODE-924-length-25101-cov-2.460712_pt1 | contig 25101 bp, 20 predicted proteins | sample MGYA00510983_ERZ780151 | MGnify/ENA primary metagenome ERZ780151 (study PRJEB29588, sample SAMEA2144623) | human gut metagenome | biome: human gut; feature: human-associated habitat; material: faeces | place: Denmark | collected 2008/2010 ... | reverse complement strand
CATGGGCAGGCAAGGCTGTGCAGAAGATAGGCGAGTGGAACGAGCAGCATCTGCATTTTGAAAAGGTGGGTGAGCCCGTTGAGATGAAGCAGGCCATGACACCCGAAGTAGAGGCAGAGTGCGAGCGGTTGGGCCGTGACATGGCTGCCAAGCTGCTGGCATAATACAGCGGAAAGGCTATTTGGGCAGAGTGAGCAGGGACATTCTGAATCATGTGGACGCACCCCGGTGCGTCCCTACAAGCTTCGTACCAACAAGCAACCGACGGCTATCAACAGTAGTGGCCGTGCCCCTAGCCGGCCAACATCCTTGTTCAGCAGGCTGCGGCAAGGGATGTTATTCGTTTGTTGTTGGGTGTTCGTTGGTGCGAGGCCGGCACAAGGCGCGGCCACTACAACTGCTGATAATGAATTTTTCTTCGCTTGCGGACGGCCACAAAAGGGTCTCACCCTGCATACAATGTATGTATGGTGCGCGTTGATTGCGTGGCCGGCTTGGGGGCACGGCCACTACGTGCTGATTATTGTAAATGAATGATTAATGATTATCCTATACATGGGCCGCTCCCTACAGTGGATGAAACCTTGAAGGCGGCCCCTTTTAATGGTTATATCACCAAGACTAGAGCCTGATTCCTATAGAACCATATATGATATTCATATTGGGTATGCCCGTGGTGTGTGAGTTCTCATGCCTGAAGCCCAGCGACATGGTAGGCGATAGGCCACCGCGCATCTTCCATTGTATGCCGGCATCATAGACGGTCTTCTTCCAGTCGCACCCGCCGATGGTCTGTGCCACGATGAACCGAGCATCTACTGAACCGCCGTCCGTGCTCTTCATGAATTTGTAAGCCAGTCCTCCACCCAGCGCATTACTGGAGAAATGCGTTTTGACATTGTCGTCATCATACAGTCCGATGGTACTCTCGTAATGCGCCAGGGCTTGCAGATTGGGCACAAACTCATAGCCCAGATTCTCGTTGATGCCTATTTCCTTGATGTTGTGATAGGCGTACGAGCCGGTCATGTTAATCTCCAGGGAGAATTTTCCCAGTGTAGTCTGGCTCTCCTGACCATGCATAGGCACGGCGAGTATGGCGAGAACTGCTATTGCTAATAATTTTTTTTTCATACTGAATGTTATTGGTTCTTATTAGAAATAATATATGTTTAGTATCAAGTAAATGATTTTGCGCTCCTGCTCACTCCATCTTGCCCACCAAATCCTTTATCTCATCGAGGTTGGAGGCTACCTTGATGCCGTCGGTCCACTCGCCCCGCACCATGCCTTGTGCCTTCATGGCGTTGAGCAATGCGATGAGCGGGTTCCAGAAGCCGTTGATGTTATAGAGTATGACGCACTTGTTGTGATAGCCTATGGTGCGGCTTGCAGCCACGGTGAACAGCTCATCGAGCGTGCCAATGCCGCCGGGCAGGGCTATGAACACGTCGGCCTGGGCCATCATCAGGTCCTTGCGGTCGCTCAGATTGTCGCATGGCACCTCTACATCTACCGACTCGGACACTCTTCCACCCTTCTCTATCAGTGAGGGAATAACCCCGATGGTCATGCCACCCGCGCCATGCACGGCGGTGCCCACACACTCCATGAGCCCCGAGTTGCAGCCTCCGAACACCAAGGTGTGGCCCTCTTGTGCCATCCACTCGCCCAACTGTTTGGCCATGTCAAAATATTGATGCGCAATCTTGTTGTTTGCTGAACAGAATATACCTATTTTCATAATGGGCAAAGGTAAGCATAAAATGCTAAAAAACAAAAAATAATGGCACTTTATGCTTGCAACTCGTTTATTTTCATTACCTTTGCAGCCCGATAAAGGAGGCGTACCATCTCGAGGGAATGATGCTGAAGGCATTAGGTGGGAATCGTTTGGTGGTTAGTCTCCTGCATTTTCAGGAAATTAAACATTAAACATTTTGAAGACATTTGAAGAGTTAGGCGTTTCTGAAAATATCAGAAAGGCCATTGAGGAAATGGGCTTTGAACATCCAATGCCCGTTCAAGAGGAAGTTATACCCTATTTACTGGGTAATCGTAATGACGTTATAGCGCTCGCGCAAACAGGTACCGGCAAGACGGCTGCCTTTGGCATACCCCTCTTGCAGCGCGTAGACACAACCAGCAAGGACACCCAGGCCATTGTGCTCAGCCCCACCAGGGAGCTGTGCCTGCAAATAGCCGATGATCTGAATGATTTTTCCAAGTACATACCCCACATGCACATCGCTGCCGTTTACGGCGGTACGTCTATCGAGGCGCAGATACGCACCCTCAGACATGGCGTGCAGATTATTGTGGCAACACCGGGAAGGCTCATCGACCTGATGAAGCGTGGCAAGGCAAAGCTCGATGCTGTGCATAATGTTGTGCTGGATGAGGCCGACGAGATGCTCAACATGGGCTTCCAAGAGAGCATTGAGGAAATATTGTCGGGCGTGCCCGAGGACCGCAACACATTGCTCTTCTCTGCCACAATGAGTAAAGACATAGAGAGAGTGGCCAAGGGCTATCTGCATGACTACAAGGAGATAGTTGTGGGAAGCCGCAATGAGGGTGCCGAAAACGTTAATCATATCTTCTATATGGTGAACGCCAAGGACAAGTATCTGGCCCTGAAACGCGTCGTTGACTATTATCCCAAGATATACGGAATCGTGTTCTGCCGTACCAAGAAGGAAACGCAGGAAGTGGCCGATAAGCTCATACACGACGGATATAACGCTGAGGCATTGCACGGCGACCTCTCGCAGGAGCAGAGAGACCTTACCATGCAGAAGTTCCGCAGCCATCTCACGCAGCTGCTCGTGGCTACCGACGTGGCTGCACGAGGACTTGACGTAGACGATCTGACACACGTCATCAACTACGGACTGCCCGATGACATAGAGAGCTATACGCACCGAAGCGGACGTACGGGCCGTGCGGGCAAAAGCGGAACATCTATCTCCATCATACACTCGCGCGAGAAGTTCAAGATTAAGCGCATAGAGAAGGAGATAGGCAAGGACTTTGTAGACGGCACATTGCCTACGCCCGAGGAGATATGCAAGAAACAGCTCTATAAGGTGATGGACGACATTATGAAGACTGACGTAGACGAGGAGCAGATAGCGCCTTACATGAAGGAGATAAACCGCCAGTTTGAGTATATGGACAAGGAGGATGTCATCAAGAAGATGGTGTCTGCCACCTTCGGCAGGTTCCTCGACTACTATAAAAATGCGCCCGTGATAGAGAAACCCGCGTCTTCGCGCAAGTCTGACAAGAAACAGGAGCGTGGCGGCAAAGACTCACGTGGCAGCCGAAGAGGCAGCCATAAGGCAGAGAAAGGCTATCAGAGGCTCTTCATCAACTTGGGTAAGGACGATGGCTTCTATCCCGGTGAAATCATGCAGTTTGTAAACCGCTATGTGAAGGGACGGCAAGAAGTGGGCCATATCGACCTGCTGAAGCGCCAAAGCTATATCGAAGTGCCCGAAGGTGACGCCCGTAAGGTGATGAAAGCCCTCGACGGTGCCGTATATAAGGGCCGTAAGGTGCGCTGCAACGATGCCGACAGCCGACTGGACTCGCGTGGCGCAGGAAGAAAGCGCAAGCAGGCTCAAGCTGACAATGGTGCACAGCCTTCTCAGCAACGCTTTAAGAAAGATGACTGGCGTGCGCTGATGAACGCCGGCAACCCTACGCTGAAAGGTGAGGAGCCCGACTTCAGTGAGGAGGGATGGGCAAGACGTAAGCCTAAAAAGTAATTTTAAATAAGGTAGAAGGGGCAGGCTGCATTTGCGGTCTGCCCTTTTTATGCTCAACATCCAGCCACCGAAGAGCGCCCCCTTCAGGGAATGTGTCTTGCTTGTTCGTTGCTGCACAAGGATGCAGACGGCCACAAGGGCGCACCCTGCAGTGGTTGCGGTGATGTTCGCAAGCGGAGGCACCCTTCGCCAAATCCCCCCTTATGTACTGTCACAGAGCGTTATTTGTTAGCCGGTTCGGTCTCTTCCTTTACCTTTTGCTGAGGCAACAGCAAGTTAAGGACAACACCAACCACGGCACTCAAGCCGATGCCTCCCAGTGTGAAGTTGCCATACGACAGCACGGCACCGCCAATGCCCAGCGTAAGCGTTACCGACACGATGATGGTGTTGCGCGTCTGCGACAAATCTACATGATGGTTGATGAGGTTTTGTATGCCCACATTGGCTATGCTGCCAAATAGCAACAACATGATGCCTCCGAGCACGGCAGAGGGTATTGACTGCAAGAATGCCGACAACTTGCCTATCACGGAGAATACAATAGACGTGAAAGCTGCAATGCGAATGACTTGTGGGTCAGTGACTTTTGTGATAGACATGGCACCCGTCACCTCGCTATAGGTGGTTACGGGAGGGCCTCCTAGAAAGCTGGCTGCCATACATGCCAGACCGTCGCCAAGCATGGTGCGGTGCAATCCGGGGTCAGACACAAAGTCTTTCTCAGCCACTGAGCTCACCACATATACATCACCGATGTGCTCAATGACCGGAGCCAGTGCAACGGGTATCATGTATACGAAGGGCTCCCACTCGAATTGGGGCAGGTGAAAATGGGCGATGGAGGGCGGAAGAGCAAACCATGAGGCCGAGAGCACACCGCTGAAGTCTATCTTGCCCATGCACAACGCAACGACATAGCCCACAATGAGGCCGCACACCACAGGCACCAGCTTGATGAGACCCTTGCAGAAGGTTAGCACAAGGATGGCCGTTATCAGCGACACGGCGGCCAATAGCCAGTTGGTCTTGGCCATATCCACGGCCGAACCCGACAGCGTGAGACCGATGAGAATGATGACTGGACCAATGACTACGGGCGGAAACAGACGGTTGATGACCTTCTGTCCCTGCCATTTGATGAGAGCGCTCATCACGAAATAAACCAGCGACACACCTAAGATGCCGGCCAGAGTACCCGGCATGCCCCACTGTTTGGAGGCTGCTATGATGGGTGCGATGAAGGCAAAGCTTGACCCTAAGAAGATGGGCACCTTGCCTTTTGTTACCAGATGGAAGATGAGGGTGCCCAAGCCCGCCGTAAACAAGGCCGTGGCAGGGTTGAGCCCTACAAGCAAAGGCACCAAGACGGTGGCACCGAATGCCACAAAAAGAAACTGCACTCCCACAATTCCTTTTCTGAAAGGTGTTAATCGAATGGAATCCATTATTGTGTTTTATAGGTTATATGCAATCCGAAAACCGCCTGCACAGTGGGCGGAGCAGGGTTGTCAGTCTTTCTTTGGCAGAAAGTCGGTCACATCCCGGCCAAAGGATTTCAGCTCCCTTACCAGCGTGCTGCTCACATGCTCCAGGCCCGGCTCGGCGAAAACAAGAATCGTTTCTATGCTTCCAAACTTGCGGTTGAAGTCGGCTTGCGTGCGCTCATACTCATAGTCCTTCACGTTGCGCACGCCCCTGATAAGATATTGAGCCCCCTCGCGCTTGGCCATGTCGATGGTCAGATCGCTGTAAGCCTTCACCACCACGCGCGGTTCGTCGCGATATATATCGGCTATGGCACGCACCCGCTGCTCCACTTGCTCATCGGTGTGCTTCAGTTTGCTTACGGCTACGGCGATAACCAGTCGGTCGAACAGATTGATGGTGCGGTCTACGATAGACTGATGCCCTATGGTGAAAGGGTCGAAGGTGCCCGTAAATAATGCTGTTTTCATTGTATGATGATAGAAAAAGTGTGTTGCAAAGTTACTAATTTCAACGCAAAACGCCATCGTTTCATGCATAAAGTTACATGAAATGGCCTTTTGAACAATAAACAGCATCTGCTACATAAGCTCATCACGTCATATATCCACAACAGGGCGCCCCTCCTAATGCTGCCCTTATGAGCATCCGCACATTTCTGCGCGCCTCTACCAACGGCCCCCGTTACGTCACACTGTCGTGGAGCGAACCACAAGGCGCTTATCCCAACATCACAGAAGACTTTGAGGCCTACGAGCCATTCAGCGACAGTATGTCACCCTGGCAGCTCATCGATGCCGACGGAGCTCAGAAAACCTACGGCTTTGCCGACGTCACATTCAGCCACATGGGGCAGGCCATGAGCTACATCACCTTCAAACCCTCAGCTTTGGGAGTAGACCCTCAGGCCAATCCCAATGCCGCCGCGCCGTCGGGCGAGCAATATGCCATATCCTTCGACGCTGTACCGCAATATGCCAAGAACGGCCACTCCGACGACTGGCTCATCTCACCCCGACTGTCAGGAAGAGAGCAGACCATCAAGCTGAAAGCCGGACTGCTGACAAGCAATTATGGCGCAGAGACCTTCGACGTGCTCTATTCAACAACCGACTCGGCACAAAGCAGCTTCCAGCTCCTTGAGACAGAGCGACCATCCGCTGCTGGGTGGACTGAATATGAGGTCACATTGCCTGAAGATGCTCGCTTCTTCGCCTTGCGCCACACCACACCCAACGGCTTGTCACTCGCCTTTGACGACGTCTCTTTCGAAGGCGCTTCACAACCCGTCACGGGCTACAGAATCTATCGTGACGGAGAGCTTGTCGCCTCGCTCCCCGCAGCTGTGACCAGCTTCGACGACTATGCCTCAGAAGACGGCCTGCACACCTATATGGCAACAGTCATGTATGGCGACAAAGAGTCTGCAGCATCCAATGCCATAACCATTGCTACAGAAATAGGATATTTATCTGCAATCACAGACAATCTGATGGATGTTGATGTCACGGTATACAATACAGCCGGTGTAAGGATGGCTTCTGGTAAGGGTGTTTTAGCTAAGATGCCTAGAGGTATTTACCTTGTTAGTCCCAACGGAACATCTAAGTGTTACCGTATGATAGTGAGATAGTCATCGGTTGATTGTTCTATTCAGCATGCCCGCTTTCTTTTGCAGAGAAGTGGGCATGTTCTTGTTAGGTATAGAGCATTGCTTGTGAAGGCGTGTGCTAAGCTACGCTCGAACGCACAAAAAAAGAGAGGGCTGGAGTCCTCACTTGGATTTCAGCCCTCGATCTACGTTTGTATGTTATGAAAAATTTGAGAGAATTGAAACTTCACAGTTTCATTTTTGTTTTACTAAACATGATTTATTGAGAAAGCATAGAAATTATCTTATTTCATGAATCCGTCGGGGGTGATGCTCTGCTTCATGGTGTCGAGCTTGGCGGAGTCTATCTTGGCCACAGAGGGTCCGTCGTGCGGCTTCTCCATGCTGGCCGAGGAGGGAGCGGGTGCGGCGTTCTCGTCGCTCACAGCCATTTGCATGGCGTTCCCGATGGTAAGTATGATGGCTACGACAGCCGCTGCCTTGAAGAGCGGCATGAGGCGCCTGCGCATGGTGATACCGCGGGCCTTGACTGGCCGTGCGTCTTCCGTGAGTGCCAGAATCCTCTCGTCGAAGTCATCGCCCAGGGTATTTTCTTGTTTTTGGGCGTGAGCATAGCTGAACAGGGGCTGGAAGGGGCGCAACTCTTCGGGGATGTTGTCCTGTGAGAAGAAGGTCTTCAGGATGTCCTCTTCCTCAAGGGTTGTCTCGCACTTCCAGTAGCGCTCGAGTATTTGCTGTATATACTTATAATCCATAGTTGTCTATTTTTCTAAACTTTTGCTTGATGGTTTGGCGGGCTCTGAAGATGTTCACCTTCACTTGTTCCTCGGTTATGCCGAGTATCTCCGCTACTTCCTTATAGCTTTTTCCCTCAAAGTCGCGGAGCTGCATGCAGCTCCGTTGTTTTTCGGGGAGTGTGTTCACAAGCTTTCTGACGGTTTCTACTCTGTCTTTTCGCATCATCAGCTTGTAGGGATCACTCGTTGCAGACGGCTCGGGTGTGTTCTTGGATTCCAGTGACTCGTGGTCGTTGCCTTTTTTCTTCAGGCGGTCCAGAGCCATGTTGCGACATATGGTGAGGCAGAAGGCCTCTATGGAGTCTATCTCTTGCCAATAGTCGCGCTTGCTCCACACTTTGATGAGCGTGTCCTGAACGATGTCTTCAGCTTCGGTCTGATTGAGTGTGATGCGCAGGGCAAGCCTGTAAAGCTGGTTCTTCAGCGGCAACACATCGTTACGAAAACTGATTTTCTTCATCTGACTTCTGCTTAAAAGACGATTGGGTTATGGTGAAAGTTACAGCAATACGGGTGAAAGTTATTGTTTTTAATATCTGTTAACAATAGTTGGTTTCCTGCCCTGTCATTGTATAATGGTGCCTTCTTGGCCGTCTATGGCTGTGGCTTGTGTGATGAAGACGCGCCTGACGCCTCTCTCTACGGCCAAGAGGGCGTTTTCTACCTTGGGTATCATCCCGCCCGAGAGCGTGCCGGAGGCTTTCAGGGCCTCGAAGCGGGCGCGGTTGAGATGGGGTATGACGCTGCCGTCGTCGCCCATCACACCTTTCTTCTCGAAGCAATAGATAAGCGTGGTGTCGTAGAGCCCGGCCATGGCGCAGGCTGTCTCTCCGGCAATAGTGTCGGCGTTGGTGTTGAGCAGCCGCCCCCCGGCGTCGAAGGTGAGGGGTGCCAGGACGGGTGTGAGCCCTTGCTCCAGGAATGCCTGCAGTTGTGGGGCGTTTACCTCTTTGACGTCGCCTACATAGCCATAGTCTGTGCCGTTTGTTATGGGGCGTTTCTCGGAGCGTATCACGGTGGCGTCGGCTCCTGTGAGGCCGAGTGCTCGGATGCCTTTGGCGTCGAGACGCGCCACGATGTTCTTGTTGACCAGGCCTGCGTAGACCATTGTCACCACGTCGAGCATCTGTCTGTCGGTGACTCGCCTGCCCTCTACCATGCGGCTTTCAATGCCCAAGGCGGCGGCTACCTTGGTGGCTCTGCGTCCTCCGCCGTGCACAAGTATCTTATGCCCGGGCAGGGTGGCAAAGCGTCCGAGCAGGTTGTCTAGCCGGCTGTCGTCTTCGACGATGGCCCCGCCCACTTTGATGATGGTGAGTTTTTCCATTTCTGTTTATTCCAGATAAGTGTATCCATAGAGCCCGGAGCGGTAGTTGCTGAGAAATTCCTTGCCCTCGTCGAGGGTTATCTTGCCGCTCTTGACGCTCTTTGTCACCCATATCTCGAGCTGGCGCACGAGCTTTTTGGGGTTATACTGCACATAGTCGAGCACCTCTTCTACGGTTTCGCCGTCGAATATCTGGTCGATGTGATACTGTCCGTTCTTCACTGATATGTGCACGGCATTGGTGTCGCCGAAGAGGTTGTGCATGTCGCCGAGTATTTCCTGGTAGGCTCCTACGAGGAACAAGCCCAGGTAGTAAGGCTCGCCCTTCTTGAGAGTGTGCACGGGCAGCACATGCTCTATATGTCCGTTGCACACGAAGTTGGCTATCTTGCCGTCGCTGTCGCATGTTATGTCTTGCAGCGTGGCGTTGCGTGTGGGGCGCTCGGCGAGCCGCTGTATGGGCATGATGGGGAAGAGCTGGTCTATGGCCCAGCTGTCGGGCAGTGACTGGAAGATGGAGAAGTTGCAGAAATACTTGTCGGCCAGCAGCTTGTCAAGCCCGCGCAGCTCGTCGGGCACGTGCTTCATGCCTTGCGCCAGGGTGTTTATCTCGTGGCACACGCTCCAGTACATGCTCTCTATCTCGGCCCTTGTCTTGAGGTCTACCATGCCGTGTGAGAAGAGCTCCAGGGCCTCGTCGCGTATCTGCTCGGCATCGTGCCAGTCTTCGAGCATTGTTCTGGGATTGAGGTTGTCCCATATATCATACAGGTCTTTCACCAGCTGGTGGTCAGACTCCTTGGCCTCAAACTCTTCGGGCATCTCGGGCAGGGATGCTGTCTCGAGCACGTCTATGATCAGCACGGAGTGGTGGGCTGCGAGGCTGCGGCCGCTCTCTGTGATGATGTTGGGGTGTGCGATGTTGTTTTTGTTGGCGGCGTCTACAAAGGTGTAGACGCAGTCGTTCACATACTCTTGTATGGAGTAGTTCACGCTGCTCTCGCTGCTGGAGCTGCGTGTGCCGTCATAGTCTACGCCGAGCCCGCCTCCGCAGTCAACGAAGTCTACGTTATATCCCATCTTGTGCAGGTTAACGTAGAACTGGGCTGCCTCTTTCAAGGCTGTCTGTATGCGTCGTATCTTGGTTATCTGGCTTCCGATGTGGAAGTGTATGAGTCTGAGGCAGTCGTCGAGCCCTCTTTCGTGAAGTATGTGCAGCGCGTCGAGCAGCTCGGAGCTGGTGAGCCCGAACTTGCTGGCGTCGCCTCCGCTCTCTTCCCACTTGCCCGAGCCGGATGAGGCGAGCTTGATTCTGATGCCCAGGTTGGGTTTGATGTTCATTTTCTTGGCCACGCGTGCGATGATGTCGAGCTCGTTGAGCTTCTCCACCACGATGAAGATGCGCTTCCCCATCTTCTGCGCCAGCAGTGCCAGCTCTATGTAGCTTTGGTCTTTATACCCGTTGCAGACAATGAGCGAGTCGCTCTGGCACTGCACGGCGATGACGGCGTGCAGCTCGGGCTTTGATCCGGCCTCAAGTCCGAGGTTGAACTTGCGTCCGTGTGAGATGATTTCTTCCACGACGGGCTGCATTTGGTTTACCTTGATGGGGTAGATAATGAAATTTTGGGCCTTGTAGTCGTATTCCTTGGCGGCTTTCTGAAAGCAGCTGGCTGTTTTCTCGATGCGGTTGTCCAGAATGTCGGGAAAGCGCAGCAGCACGGGGGGCGTGACGTCTCTGAGGGCCAGTTCGTCCATCACGTCGCGCAGGTCTATCTGCGTATTGTCCTTGCACGGGGTGACATACACGTCGCCTTTATCGTTGATGCCAAAGTAGGATGTGCCCCATCCGTTGATGTTGTACAGCTCTTTGGAGTCTTCTATTGTCCATTTTTTCATTGTTGTCAAGCTATATGTTGAGCAGTTTCTTGATTGTTTCGACTGTGATTTTTATCTTTTCACGGTTGTCCAGCAGGCTCACGTCGATGGTGTGGTGGGCCTGGCTGTAGTATTTCTCGCGTTGGGCGAGCTGCTGCTTGATGAAGGCTCTCACCTGGTCGGGTGTCTTGTTGAGCAACAGTGGCCTTACCACCTTGCCCATCTTGAGATGGCTGTAGAGCACTTCGGGTTGGGCCTTGAGGTATATGGTCTGGCCTTGCCGGTTCAGGTAGCTCATGTTGTCGAAGAAGCAGGGCGTTCCGCCTCCGCAGCTCAGGATGACGTTCTCAAACTCTGCCACCTCGTGCAGCATGTTGCGCTCTGTTTTCCGGAAGCCCTCTTCGCCCTCTTGGTCGAATATTTGCTTCACGCTGCGGCGCATCCGGCTCTCTATATACCAGTCGAGGTCGTAGAAGGGCATGCCCAGGTCTTTGGAGAGTGCCCTGCCCACGGTGGTCTTGCCGGCGCCCATGTAGCCGATGATGATGATTCTGTTTGTCATTTAGCGTGTTTTTTGCCTCTCGGCGACTTGGGCTCGGGGGCGTTGTTGACGATGTTCAAGCACTCGTCGTAGCTCAGTTGGGCTGCTTTCTCGTGTAGGTTCTTGGGCAGCCGGTAGTTCTTTCCGTCGTAAGCGATGTAGGGTCCGAAGCGTCCGTTCATCACTTCCATCTTGGGGTCTTCGTCAAACTGCTTGAGGTGTCGCTTGGCTTCTTCCTCGCGCTTGTTTCTTATCAGCTCTACGGCCTCTTGGAGCGTTATGCTCAGGGGGTCGGCGCCCTTGGGCAGCGACACGTATTTCTTGTTGTGCAGCACGTAGGGCCCGAATCTGCCGGCGCCTATGACAACTGCCGTGCCCTCGAAGTCGCCCACCGTGCGGGGCAGCTTGAAGAGCTCGAGAGCCTCTTGGAGCGTGATGTCCTCCATGCTCTTGTCGGCGGGCAGCTGCGAGAAGCGGGGCTTCTCGTCGTCGTCGGCCGTGCCTATCTGCACCACGGGGCCGAAGCGCCCTATCTTCACGGACACTTGCTTGCCCGATTTGGGGTCGGTGCCCAGCACACGCTCTCCGGCCTTGTGCTCCGAGCGGGCGTTCATCACCTTCTCTACGTCGGGCTCAAACCTACGGTAGAATTCCTTCATCTCGGCGTTCCAGCGGGCCTTGCCCTCGGCTATCTTATCGAACTCTTGCTCCACGTTGGCCGTGAAGTTGTAGTCCATGATGTCGGGGAAGTTCTGCATCAGAAAGTCGTTTACCACAATGCCTATATCGGTGGGTATGAGCTTGCCTTTGTCGGCGCCTGCCATCTCTTTCTTCGTAGAGGTTGTTATGCTGGCGCTTCTGAGGGTGTCGATGGCGTAGAGCCTCTCTTCGCCTTTCTTCTCGCCCTTTTCCACGTAGCCTCTTTGCTGTATGGTGGATATGGTGGGGGCGTAGGTAGAGGGTCGGCCTATGCCCAGCTCTTCCATCTTGCGCACCAGGCTGGCCTCTGTGTAGCGCGAGGGGCTCTGCGAGAAGCGCTCGGTGGAGGTTATCTCGCGGCGTTTCAGCTCGTCGCCCATCTTCAGGGCTGGCAGGGTGTGCATGCTGTCGTCGGCTCCGTTGCCGTCGTCGTCTGTAGACTCACGATACACTTTCAGAAATCCGTCGAAGCTCACCACCTCGCCGTTGGCCACAAACTCTTCTTCAGCCATGCGCCCGTTGCCATACACGCTGATGTTCACCGTGGTCTTCTCTATGCTGGCATCGGCCATCTGCGAGGCTATGGTGCGCTTCCATATCAGCTCGTAGAGCCTCTTTTCCTGTGCCGTTCCGTCTATCTTCACGTCTTCCATGTGCGTGGGGCGTATGGCCTCGTGGGCCTCTTGGGCGCCCTTGGTGTGCACATGATACTGTCTCACCTTGCTGTATTGCCCGCCGTAGAGCTTCTCTATCTCGGCCTTGCTGGCGTTGATGCAGAGTGATGAGAGGTTCACGCTATCGGTTCGCATATAGGTGATGCGGCCGTTCTCATACAGCCTCTGGGCTATCATCATGGTTTGCGACACCGTCATGCCCAACTTGCGCGCTGCCTCTTGTTGCAGTGTGGATGTGGTGAAGGGTGGCGCGGGGGTGCGCTTGAGGGGCTTCTTGGTGATGGCGGCCACTCTGAATGTGGCGTCCTTGCAGGTGTTAAGAAATTCTATGGCCTCGTCGTGCGTCTTGAAGCGTGTTGACAGTTCGGCCTTCACCTCGTTCACCTCGCCGTTTTCGTCGGCCACGGCAAAGATGGCGTTGATGCGATAGTAGGGAACGCTCTTGAAGTTTTGTATCTCGCGCTCGCGCTCCACGATGAGCCTCACGGCAACGCTCTGCACTCTGCCGGCCGATAGCTGTGGCTTGACCTTGCGCCAGAGCACGGGCGAGAGCTTGAAACCCACCAGCCTGTCGAGCACCCGGCGTGCCTGCTGGGCGTTAACCAGGTTCATGTCCAGATGGCGGGGGTGCTTGATGGCCTCGAGTATGGCGGGCTTGGTTATCTCATGAAAGACGATACGGCTTGTCTTTTCCTCGTTCAGCCCTAGCACCTCACACAGATGCCAGCTGATGGCCTCTCCCTCGCGGTCCTCATCAGACGCCAGCCATATTTTCTTGGCTTCCTTGGCGTTCTTCTTCAGGTCGCTGACAACCTTTTTCTTTTCCTCCGGTATCTCGTAGTCAGGCTCAAGCGTCTTAGTGTCTATGCTGAGCTCATGCTTCTTCAAGTCGCGTATATGTCCGTAAGACGACATCACCTTGTAGTCTTTGCCAAGGAACTTCTCAATGGTTTTAGCCTTGGCCGGACTCTCCACAATAACTAAGTTTTCCTGCATATTCAGTATCTTGCTATATATTCAAGGGCGCAAAAGTAAGAAAAACTTTTGCTTACACCTTATATATAAACGCTTTTTTCTGTTTTTTTAAGGTTTAGTAAGCATCCAGAAATTCCAGGAGCGCCTGCCTTACCGACCGCATTCCGAACAGCTCGGTGTGTATTTCTGGCAGCGGCAGCCACATTACCTCGGCCGCATCGTCGTTGGCCACGGCGCCCTTGCAGTCTTTCACTTCACAGATGAAGAAGGTGTCGAGCGTGGGAACGTCAAACCCGCTGTAGCGGTATTTGGTGTTGGGCAGGCTGCAAAAATATTTTGTCTGGGTAACAGTCAGCCCCGTCTCTTCTTGCACCTCTCTCTTCAGGGCCGACTCCAGCGTCTCGCCTATGTCACAAAAGCCACCCGGAAGGTCGAGCGTGCCCTTGCCCGGATTGCGCTTGCGCCGTTCCACCAGCAGCTCGTGATTCTCGTTCATGATGAAGGCGGCCACTGCCGAGCTGGGATTGAGATAATACTTAAATCCGCAGTTTGCGCATCGCTTGCTCTTCTCGTCGTTGATGTCGAAATGTTTGCTGCCGCAAACGGGACAATAGGCAAATTTATCCAATACGTGCATATCTATATCTTTTTTACAAGTTATCCTCCACGCTGGGCCCACTGGGCACAGCGACCATGAGTTGTTAACGGCAATGGCTAAACATTAAATTTCCTTTATAATGCCGTGGGCATTACCTTTTGCGACTGCAATATTACAAAAAAATGATTATCTTTGCAACATAATAAGCGAAAAAACATTCAGAATGAATTTCAAGAAATTATTTTTCTTGCTGGGCTTGGCCGTTTTCTCACTTTCTGCGGCTGCCCAGCGCACTTTTGACGTAAACTTATATCAGGGCCGTCCACGCTACAGCAACGGCAATGTGCTAGACACTGCCAAGGTGAGGGTGTATCTTCCTGACGAGAAGAGCAACACGCGCAGGGCAGTGGTCATCTTTCCCGGGGGCGGCTACGAGTCGCTGGCTATGGACAAGGAAGGCTACGACTGGGGCGAGTTCTTCCAAAATCAAGGCATAGCGGCCATCGTGGTGAAATATCGTATGCCCAAGGGCAACCCCGACGTGCCCGTATCCGATGCTGAGACGGCTATGCGCATGGTGCGCATAAACGCCGGCAGCTGGGGCATAAACGACGACGAGGTGGGTGTGATGGGCTTCTCGGCTGGAGGACATCTGGCCTCTGTGATTGCCACGCAAAGCACAGGAACGGCCAAGCCCAACTTCCAGATACTCTTTTATCCTGTCATTTCCATGATGGAAGGTTATGGACATGAGGGGTCGTTCAACAACTTTCTGGGCAAGCATCCCAGCAAGCGCGACCAAAAAAAGTATAGCTCTGACCAGAACGTATCGCGCATGACGCCGCGCGCCCTTATCTTTCTTTGCGACGACGACCGAGTGGTGCCGCCAGCCAATGGGGCCAGCTACTTCATGGAGCTGTATCGCCATGACGTGCCCGCCTCCATACATGTATATCCCAGCGGAGGTCACGGCTTCGGCTCAAAAATAGGATTCCGTTATCACGAAGAGATGATGATGGAGCTCAAGTCATGGCTTAAAAGCTTCTAAGCTCTATGGCGGAAGATTTTGATATAAGAGAGGAGCAGCTGTCGTCTGCCGAAAAGGAGTTTGAGAACGCGCTGCGACCGCTGCGCTTCGACGACTTCAGCGGCCAGCGCACGGTGGTGGACAATCTGCGTGTGTTTGTAGAGGCAGCCAAGTATCGTGGCGAGCCGCTAGACCATACGCTGCTGCACGGACCGCCCGGACTGGGCAAGACAACCCTCAGCCAAATCATTGCCAACGAGCTGGGGGTGGGATTTAAGATTACGAGCGGCCCCGTGCTCGACAAGCCGGGCGACCTGGCCGGCATCCTGACTTCGCTGGAGCCCAACGATGTGTTGTTCATCGACGAGATACACAGGCTCAGCCCTGTGGTGGAGGAGTATCTCTATTCGGCCATGGAAGACTATCGCATAGACATTATGATAGACAAAGGGCCGTCGGCACGCTCCATACAGATAGACCTGAACCCCTTCACCCTGGTGGGCGCCACCACGCGCAGCGGACTGCTCACAGCGCCCCTTCGTGCACGCTTCGGCATCAACCTGCATCTGCAATACTATGATCCCGAAACGCTGCAACGCATCATCAAGCGCTCTGCCTCTTTGCTCAAGGTACCCATAGAGGATGCCGCAGCTGCAGAGATAAGCCGCCGCAGCAGAGGCACGCCACGTATTGCCAACGGCTTGCTGCGCCGTGTGAGAGACTTCGCCCAAGTGAAAGGCAACGGAACCATCACCCATTCCATCACCAACATGGCTCTGCAGGCTCTCAACATAGACCAGTATGGCCTTGACGAAACAGACAATAAGATACTGCTCACCATCATAGATAAGTTCAGGGGTGGCCCTGTGGGCATATCAACCATAGCCACGGCCATTGGCGAGGATGCCGGCACCGTGGAGGAGGTATACGAGCCCTTCCTCATCATGGAGGGATTTATCAAGCGCACGCCACGCGGACGAATGGCCACAAAGCTGGCTTACGACCACTTGGGACGCAATCCCTATGCGGGCAATATCATGGAGCCCGACCTTTTTGGGTAATACTATAAGAGGCTTAACCGGCACATACAGCCAGCTAAGCCTCTTTTGCTATTCGTCAGGAAAAAACTTCTTGCTTACTTGCCCGGATAGCCCGGCTCGCCCTTCAGCGGCCAGTAAGGCGACGGGTGGTGCATCTTCTTCATCATCTTGTCGAGCGCTTTCACCATCTTGGGATACTTCTCCGCCAGGTTGTTCTGCTCGGTGGGGTCCTCCTTGATGTTATACAGCTCCACAGGATGGCCCTGCCCAATCGACTCAGCCTTCCACTCGCCGTGGCGAATGGCACGCTGCTTGCCCGGAAACTCCCAGTAGAGGTATCGGTTGTCAGTGTCTATCTGCTTGCCGTAGAAGAGGGGCGATACGTCCATACCGTCTATATCGCGCGGCAGACTCTTGCTGCTGCCCGTTATCTGCGCAAGGGTGGGCATGAAGTCGGGGAAGTAAACCAGGTTGCTGAGGTCCTGCACAGGCACCTTTCCGGGCTGGTTTACGATGAGCGGAACCCTTATGCCGCCCTCATAGAGCTGCCCCTTGTGGCCTTTGAGGCCCGCTCCGCAGTTCAGCTCTTTGAGCGGAGCCATGACAGCCGCGCCGTTATCCGACGCGAAGATAACCAGTGTGTTCTGCCTCAAGCCCAGAGCGTCGAGCGCGCCCAGAACCCTTCCGATGTTATAGTCCATGTGTGTCACCAGGGCGGCATAGCGCTTGGTGTTGGCGCTCCAGTTGCCCTCGTCGTCATACCACGACGTGTCGTCGATGTGGTAAGGCTCGTGCGGAGCGTCGTAAGCCAGATAAAGGAAGAAGGGATGGTCCTTCTCACGGTTGATAAAGGCTATGGCATCATCGGTAGAAATCTCGGTGTTGTGCCTCACATGGGCGTCGTGCTCGTTCTCACTGATGTTGATGAGGCTGTCGCCATGAAAGCGATAGTAGGGATAATAATAGTATGGACCGTTGCTCTTGGGCGTTGATATGGTCCAGCCATAGAATTCGTCAAAGCCCCTGTGGTTGGGTGCTGCCATAGGGTCGTAGCCGTCGAGGTGCCATTTGTTTACCAGGCAGGTGCGGTAACCGGCCGTGCGCAGCACCGTGGCTATGGTGGTGTCTTCCGGAAGCAGGTTGGCCCGGTGCAGATAAGTGGTGTCGCCGTTGGTGTTTATCTTGATTCCGATGCGCCCGCCCACAGGGCATTGGTTGTCGCGTATGCGCGACTTGCCGGTGTTCTTGCCCGTCATGAGCGAGCATCTCGACGGCGACGAAATGCCGCTGCCGGCATAAGCCTGTGAGAAGCGAGTGCCCGTAGCGGCCAGCTTGTCGATGTTAGGAGTTTGAATGTACTGGTTGCCGTAGCAACGCAGGTCGCCGTAGCCCATGTCATCAGCCAGTATGAAGACGATGTTGGGCCTCTCCGGCGTAGCTTTAGTAGCTTTTTCCTGGGCACCGGCACAGCCTGGCACAAACGTGGCGGCCAGCATTCCGCCCAGACATAATTTTGTGTTCATAGTTTGTTTGGATTAATATTCGCAGATGCAAAGATAGTGTTTTTTGCCTTAACGTACAAGCATTGAAAGACATTTCTGCCTTAGCGCCCAAGTAGAACGACGTAAAAACGCATCCACAGAAGGGTGCCGCCCTTGTATGGATAATCATTAAAATCTGTTGCATGTAATCATTCTTTTACCAGCAGTTGTATTGGCCGCGCCTTCTAATACGTACGGCAGTCAGTGCATTCTGCAAATGTAAAGTGGTAAGGGCTGCAGCTGAATATGTGGACGAAGGCATGAAAAAAGCGGATATTGATTTGACAGCTAGCTATTTTTTTGTAACTTTGCAGCTGTTTATATTATGGTACTCAATTATATTTGGATAGCATTCTTCGTCATAGCCTTTGTCTTTGCGATTATTCAACTGGCTATGGGCAATACGACAATCTTTCAACAGATTGTCCTTTCTACTTTCGACTCTTCCAAAACAGCCTTCGAAACGTCGTTGGGACTTACAGGCGTGCTGGCCTTGTGGCTGGGAATCATGAAGATAGGCGAGAGGGCCGGCGTGGTGAATGTGCTGGCAAGGCTGCTCAGCCCGGTGTTTACGAAGCTCTTCCCTGACATTCCCAAGAATCATCCTGTGATGGGCAGCATCTTCATGAACATCGCTTCCAACATGCTGGGGCTCGATAATGCCGCCACGCCTACGGGACTCAAGGCTATGAGCCAGATGCAAGAGCTGAACAACAAGAAGGACACGGCCACCAATCCCATGATTATGTTCCTTGTGCTCAACACGTCCGGCCTCACCATCATCCCCACAACCATCCTTGCTTTTCGCTCCTCTTACGGAGCGGCACAGCCCAACGACGTGTTCATACCCATCCTGCTGGCCACCACAGTGGCCACACTGGCCGGCATTGTCATCACTGCTTTGTGGCAGAAGATAAACCTCTTGCAGCCTGCTCTGCTGGCTACGCTGCTCGGTCTCATCGCTTTTGTGGGGCTGGTGATATGGGGCTTCGGGCAGATGAGCCGTCAGACGATGGACACGGTGACGGCAGTGGCTTCCAATCTGATACTCTTCGGCTTCATCGTGCTGTTCATTCTGGCGGGTTGGCTGAAGCACATCAACGTCTACGACGCCTTCATAGAGGGCGCGAAGGAGGGTTTCAGCACCGCTGTGCGCATCATTCCCTACCTTGTGGCCATACTTGTTGGCGTGGGCGTGTTCCGCGCTTCGGGTGCCATGGATATGCTCATAGGAGGCGTGAAGTGGGTTGTGGCAGCCTGCGGCATGAATACCGACTTTGTGGGCGCGCTGCCCACGGCACTTATGAAGCCCCTCTCGGGCAGTGGGGCGCGCGGCCTGATGCTCGAAACCATGAAGCATTACGGCCCCGACTCGTTTGTGGGCCGGCTGAGCTGCATCTTCCAGGGCTCCACCGACACCACTTTCTACATCCTGGCCGTTTACTTCGGCTCGGTAAACATCAAATACACACGCCACGCCGTGGCCTGCGGCTTGCTGGCAGACCTGGCTGGCGTGATAGCGGCTATATGCATAGCCTACATCTTTTTCGGCGCATAGCAAACATCATATAGGCTCTGTGAGAGCGTAAATCCAATAACTCTGAAATGGCAAACTTAAAGTCACTTATGAAAGATACCGCCATCTATGGCATCAGCAGCATAGCCGCGCGGTTCATCAATTATCTGCTCGTGCCCATCGAGACATTCGCCTGGGCGGCCAAAGGTGGCCAATATGGCATCATCACCAACGTGTATTCTTATATAGCCATACTCATCGTGCTGCTCACCTTCGGCATGGAGACCACCTTCTTCCGTTATGCCAATAAAGAGGGTGAGAATGCCCGGATGGTTTACTCCACCGTGCTGCGCATGGTGGGAGCCGTGGCTCTGGCCTTCGCACTCATCATACTGGCCTTCCTGAAGCCCATCGCTGGCTTTATGGGCTATGCTGAGCACCCGTGGTACATAGGCGCCATGGCCCTGTGCGTGGCTATCGACGCTTGGGCGTGCATCATGTTCGACTATTTGAGATATCTGCACAGGCCCATGAAGTTCATGATTCTCAAGGTAGCCAACATCTTCATCAACGTGGTGATGGTGGCCATGCTGCTGCTTGTTCTGCCCGCCCTGCACATCTATATACCGGGACTCTACAGTGCCAACGGCGTGCCTGACGTGGGCATTGTGTTCTACGTCAACCTGCTGTGCTCGGTAGTCACGCTGCTGTTGTTGTGGAAAGAGGCGCGCGGCATTACCGCAGGCTTCGACTGGAAACTGTGCCGCCGCATGTTCTCCTACACCTGGCCCATGCTCATCCTGGGCATCGCCGGACAGCTTAACCAGAGCGCTTCGCAGATACTCTATGACGGAGCAGCCTCAGAGGCGAAGGCACAGCTGGGCATTTACGGCGGATGTATCAAGATTGCCATGATCATGGTGATCATCACGCAGGCATTCCGCTTTGCTTATGAGCCTTTCGTATTCGGCAATAAAGATGCCGACAAGAAGCAAACCTATGCCAAGGTGATGAAATTCTATGTCATGTTCACACTGCTGGCCTATCTTTGCGTCATTGCTTATATGGACATCCTGCGCCATGTGGTGGCCCCCGATTACTGGGAAGGCCTGAAGGTGGTGCCCATCACGATGGCCGCCGAGATTATGTTCGGCGTCTACTTCAATCTGAGCTTCTGGTATAAGCTCACCGACCGCACCATCTGGGGCGCCTACTTCTCCGGACTGGGATGCTTGGTGCTCATCCTCACCGATGTTATCTTCATACCCCATTACAGCTATATGGCCTGCGCATGGGCCGGCTTTGCGGCTTACGGAATAAGCATGGTGGCCAGCTATATCTTCGGGCAGAAGTATTACCCCATCAACTATCCCATCAAGGATATTATGACATATGTTGTTCTGGCCGTGCTCGTCTTCGCCGGAATGACCTGTTCCAACCAGCTGCTGCCATCGGGCTGGGCCCTTGTGGGCAACACACTGCTCTTGCTGGCGTTTGTGGCTTACATGGTGAAGAAAGACATACCCTTAGCCAGCCTGCCTGTCATTGGCAAGCACTTCAAGAAATAACGTAATCTTAATTAATAGCTATAGAAAACCTTATGAGAAAAAAACAATTCACAAAAGTTGTCACCTTGCTGGCTGCAACAGCCGCTGTGTGCATGCCGGCACATGCTGATGAGGGCATGTGGACACTGTACAATCTGCCGCAGGCGGTGTACGATGAGATGGTACAGGAGGGCTTTCAGTTGCCCTACAACAGTCTTTATGCCGGACAAGACGCGTTGAAGAACGCTGTGGTAAACTTTTCGGGCTACTGCTCGGGCGTAGTGGTGTCACCCAACGGACTGGTGTTCACCAATCACCACTGTGGCTTCTCGGCCATCAACGCCCACTCTACAGAGGAGCACGACTATATGCTCAACGGCTTCTATGCCAAGGACTACAGTGAGGAACTGCCCAACGAGAATATGTTTGTGAGCTTCATGAAGGACCAGAAAGACGTTACGGCACGGGTGCAGAATGTTATCAAGGGCATGACAGGCACAGCTGCGGGAGCTGCCATAGACTCTATTGCCAACGTGATGACCGACTCGGTGAAGAACATAGACAACACGCTGCACGTCGAGATTGATGCCTTCTACGAGGGAAATAAGTATTATGCCACTACTTATCAGAAGTTCGACGACATACGCCTGGTGTTCACCGTGCCCAAGTCGATGGGTAAGTATGGTGGCGAAACAGACAACTGGATGTGGCCCCGGCAGACTTGCGACTTCTCGGTGTTCCGCATTTATGCCGACCCGAAGACCAACGGACCCGCCGAATACTCCAAGAACAACGTGCCTTATCATCCCAAGCACTGGGCACCCGTGAGCCTGCAGGGCTATAAGGACGGCGATTTCTCTATGACCGTGGGTTATCCCGGCTCTACGGAGAGGTATCTGTCAAGCTACGGCATACAGCAGATGCGCGACATAGACAATACTACTCGCGTGCAGGCACGCACCATCAAGCTGGCCCTGATGAAGAAATACATGGACCAAAGCGAGAAAACGCGCATACAGTATGAGGATAAATACGTGGGAGCAGCCAACTACTGGAAGAACAGCATGGGCATGAACAAGTGCATAGACTCTATTGGGCTGATACGGCAGAAGCAGGAATATGAGGCCAAGATAAGGCAATGGCAGCTGCAAAACCCCACGCTGAGCGAAAAAGTGGACTTCGACCTGCTGCAAAAATTGTATGCCAAGGAGGCCGAGAGTGCCAAAGCATCCAGCTATATGGGTGAGTCGTTCTTCCGTACATCTGAGTTCTTTGCCCGCGCCATAAAGATTTGCAATGGTATGGAGGCAAAAGGGCCGAAGGATAACCCCAAGAAGCAATACGTGGAATTTGACGACAACAGCAACGAATGGAACATGCAGCTCGATAAGGAGCTTACTTGCGCCATGCTGAAGAACTATGCTGAGAACGCACCCGCACGCTTCCTGCCTAAGTTCTATACCACTATTAAGAATAAGTTCGGCGGCGATTACAAGAAGTATACCGACTATCTGTATGACAAGTCGGGACTGATGAAACCCGGATATAAGTTCTACGACCATAAAAAGAACTTCGCCAAAGACCCCGGAGTGGCTATGGGCTTCGACATCATGGAGGTTATCAGTGCTCTGAGAGAGGAGCTTTATCCACTGTCAGACAGCATCAGTGAGCAGGAGAAGCACCTCTGCGCTGCCAAGATACGCATGGAAGAGGATATGCCACACTACTCTGATGCCAACTTCACCATGCGTCTGAGCTACGGACAAGTGGGCGGTTACCTTATCGGAGGCTATAAGTCGGGCTACTACACCGACGCTGCCAGCATCGTGGAAAAGATGAAACGGGGCAACGAAGTAGAAGAATATAAGGCCGAGCCCATTATGATGCAGCTGATGAGTCAGAAAGACTTCGGCCGTTATCAGGACAAGACAACGGGCAAGATGCAGCTCTGCTTCCTCACCAACAACGATATTACGGGCGGAAACAGCGGCTCGCCGATGTTCGACGGACGTGGCAGGCTCATCGGATTGGCCTTCGATGGCAACTGGGACAGCCTGGCCAGCGACATCAACTTCGACAGGCAACTGGCTCGCTGCATAGGTGTAGACATCCGTTACGTGCTCTTCATGATGGACAAGTGGGGACATGCCGACAGGCTACTACAGGAGATTAACCCCCAATAACAGTCTCTTTGCAGGGCCCCAACGCCCATATCAAAACCCAAGAGGGGCAAGCAACACACGCTGCTTGCCCCTCTTGATGTTGTAAACCGTCTGAATGCTATGGCGGAATGATGTTTATGCCTTATAAGCAGACAGGTTCATGATGCTTTCTGATAACATTTTGCCTTACTGCTTGATGTACTTTTTCAGCATATTCTCATACGGCTGGTAGCCTTTAAGTGGCTTGAGGAAGGGCAGATCCCTCAGCAAGCAGTAGCTGTTGAACCCTTTCTCCAGGGCTATCTCAAGCTTGCGCATGGCCATTTCCTTGTCACCTAAGAGCGCATATAGCTCTGCTGCACCAACATAATCAGATGAAGAAGGATTGTCAGCCAGGCATTTGGCTACGCTCTCCAGTGCTGCTTTGTCTATGCCCAGATAGTGCTGCGAGATGAAGGTGGGTGCGGTGGGCGTGCCCACGCTATCCATTTCTATGGCCTTACGGAAGTCTCCCTCGGCCTGCATGTCCATTCCCTGCTCTTTTTCCAGCCATCCTCTGTATAACAAATCTCTGGCGTCATATTCGTCAGGGTCGTCGCCTATGGCCTTGTTGTAGTCGTCTAAGGCTTTCTTATAATCGCCTTTCAGCATATAAGTCTTGCCCCTTACTCCGTAATAATTCGCTCCGCTATCAATGGCTTTGTCATATTGCGCCAGAGCCTTGTCGTATAATCCTTGGTCGCAGTACAGGTCTCCTATGCAAGCCTCATAGCTTGCTGTGCTCTCATCAGAGTCTTTGGCCAGTTGCAGTGCCTTTCTTATCCATGTCTCCGCGTTGGCATAGTCGTTCGTCATGAAGTAGGTTTTAAACACTTGGTATGCCCTTGTTGCGCTCTTGTTCAGGTTGAAGGCCTTCTTCATAGCCTCACCGGCTTGTGGATATTGCTGCAGCTGGTAATAGGCATCGCCCAGCAGGGAGGGCCACATCCAGTTTTTCGTGTCTTTGTTCATGCGTTCCTTCAGTCCGCTGATAACGTAGTCGCGCGTTGCCGTGGTGTCTACGTAGACCTTAAAGATATATGACACCTCGTCGTCGGCATCTATATTGTATAGGCTGAGCATGTCGTCGATGGCCTCCTTATATTTATCTTGGGCAAACCGCACCAGTGAGCGTTGCTTCAGGGCAGATGTGTTTTCGTTGTCAGCTTGCAACACTTTGTTGAGCCAAGTCAAAGCGTCATCATATTTTTTCTGGCTTATCAGGCAGCCGGCTATGTTGTCCATCATGTCAAGGTTGCCGGGGTCTGTCTCCAGCAGTGCCTTATAGTCGGCTATGGCCTCGTCATATTTTTCGTCGTTATAGTTTTTTTCTGCCCTGGCGTTCAGCAGAGAGACGCTTTTGGGATAGCGTTTCAGCCCCTCATTAAGTGCGGCCAGAGCCTGCTCTTTGTCGTCTGCCGACTCATATATCTTGCTTTTCAGAATATAAGCCTTGCCTAAAGACACTTCGTCTTGCTTGGGTATGTACTTCATGGCATTGTCCAAGGCCTTCAGCCCGTTGGCTATGTCGCCGCCATCGGCCACGAGCGATGCCTTCAATATCCATGCGTAGCCGTTCTTGGGGTTTAGCTTGAGCTCCTTGTCTACCCACGAAGTGGCTTTGTCCAGGTTGTTGTTGTTAATAGCTTCTACGGCTTTCTGCAAGTTGTAAGTTGCGTTTTGCGCTTTCATTCTCAGTGGGGCAAGAGCCAACATCAGGAGAATGGCGACCATGTAGGTGATGTTTCGAATCATAAGTGTAGGTATTAATTGATGCCACAAATTTAGTTATATAAGTTAAACAAAGCAAGTGATTTGTGAAAAAAAGTGGTTTATTTAGATAAAAATCATTCAAAAAGGCAGTGGC
>ERZ780151.880-NODE-880-length-26019-cov-5.413573_pt1 | contig 26019 bp, 30 predicted proteins | sample MGYA00510983_ERZ780151 | MGnify/ENA primary metagenome ERZ780151 (study PRJEB29588, sample SAMEA2144623) | human gut metagenome | biome: human gut; feature: human-associated habitat; material: faeces | place: Denmark | collected 2008/2010 ... | reverse complement strand
CAACCTGATCAAGTGTATCAATAAGTGCCATTGTATACCAGCCAATAGCTCTTAACCAGCTGTGCTGTGATAAACCTGTAACCTTATCACACCAGAATGCTTCCCTGCTTGTATCCATTGCATGGAAATAAAGTCCGTTAATAGGATTCCTCATATTCTCAATTACGAACTTGAACTGTCCGAAAATATCAGAGTAATTCTTTCTGTCATTGTATCTTGTCTCATATTCAAGATAGAATGGAAGTCCCATATAAAGACCATCAAGCCATACCTGATTAGGATATATATCCTTATGCCAGAAACTTCTGGCTTCATTCTGGCATCTAGGCATAATCTCTATCTGTGAATATACTAAATCTACTGCCTTCTTATACTTTTCCTTACCTGTAAGATCATATAATTCAAATAAAGTCTTACCAGCATTAACATTATCAATATTCTTCTCACCTATGCTGTAGCCATCTATTGTACCATCTTCAAAGACTCTGTAATCTATAAAATCATCTGCAAACTTAAGATACTTTTCTTCCTTGGTTAAGTCATACATCTGAAGAACTGCTTTAATCATACAGCCATCAATATAGTTCCACTTTGACTTAAGGCCCTGCCTAATCTTTTCAATGTTCCATACAGGAGCATCTGGTGTGCTTTTTTCCAGAAGCCCGTCAATATACTTTACTACTGCGTCCATTATTTCTGTCTCCTTATCAACTTATATGGGGAAACATATATATCAATTCCGCCCATATTTTATAGAAATTGTACACTAAAAAATGCCTTTAAGCAACCCATTTTTAACAAATATAGCCAAAAGCACAGATTTTTATTGACTATATGCTGATTAAATACGAAAATATAATCAATAATTCATTGTAAATGCTTTTATAAAAATATCATACACATTTTGTATAAAGTTATTATTCAGAAAGGTCAGATTATGAAAACAGGAATTGTATTTGAAGGTGGCGCATTCAGAACCATATTTTCATGCGGTGTTATGGATGCAATGTTAGAAAATAAAATTATGCCTGATTACATGATTGGTGTATCAGCCGGCGCTGCATACGGCGTATCCATGGCATCAGGACAGATTGGAAGAAACTTAAAGATTCTTATTGATTATAGAAATGATAAACGTTATGTGGGACTTAGCAACATGGTACACAGGGATAACCGTTCTCTTTATGGGCTTAATTTCACATTTGACACCATTCCAAACGAACTTGTGCCTTATGATTATGATGCATTTCTCAGATATAAAGGTACTTTCAAATGTGTTGTAACTAATGTACTCACTGGAAAACCTGAATATAAAACTTTCACAGGATATGACCGCACCAACCAGCTTTTACGGGCAACATGTGCTCTCCCACTGGCTTTTCCTCTTATATATCTTGATGGAACACCTTACCTTGATGGTGGTTTAAGTGATTCCATACCTTTTGAAAAAGCATTTGAAGATGGCTGTGACAGAGTTATTGTTGTTCTTACCCGTGAAGCAGGCTATCAGAAGCAGACAAACAGTTCAGTGCGGACCCTTGCAAGAGCTTTCCTTAAATATCCTGAAATTCAGCGTGATATTCTTCTTCGTGCTGAACGTTACAACCGGTGCTTAAAGCGTCTTGAACGCTACGAAAAAGAAGGTCGCTGCCTTGTAATCCGCCCGACTAAGAGCAAAGGATTTGGAAAGGTCGAGAAAGATTTCAACAAGATTCTTTCTATGTACAATGATGGATACAACCAGACTTATTCGTTAATCAATGAAATACAGAGGTTTTACCATTAAAAGTTTCCGAACACAAAGTCTTTTACTATTCCGATTGCTTCTCTTACCATATAGTTTATGAAGAGTACATGGTCGCTTTCTGCCGGTATTCCACATGTATTATTTAATCCTGCATGTCTGGCTAGAAGGCGGCTTCTTGCTACATGAAAGTTGTTGGTTACTATGCCGGCCAGTGCATCCTTATTGTCCATATATTTCACTGAATACTTCATGTTCTCTGATGTATCTGTTGACTTATCTTCCTGTATTATACGCGAACTATCTATTCCTTTTGACACAAGATAGTTATACATTGCATATGCTTCTGTTGTATTCTCTCCTTTTCCTTTGCCACCTGATACTATTATTGTTGTATCAGGATTATCAGTGGCATAATCAACTGCAACATTCAGTCTGTTCTTAAGTGACCTTGTAATATGGTCACCTCTTATCTGACAACCAAGCACAATTATGTAATCACAGTTATCCTGCGGCTTTGTCATCATGCCTTTTATTACTATTGCTTCAACAAATACAAAAAGTGATACTCCAAGTGCCATTACAGCTATAAAACATATTTTTAACGCTTTAGCTACATAGATTATTCCTTTAATTTCTAATAATCTCACTGTGAACACTAATCCAAAAAAGACCGCACCAATCAGCCATATGAATATGAACGATGAACCGATTCCTGCATATGATGCACACATTATATAATATCCAAGGCAGATTAATGCCAGTACAAGCCATATTACATTCATAAATATTTTCTTCTCCATAATCTGTTAAATTTCCTGTCTATGCTCAATTTATCTGTAATTAATATAACATAGTCCGATAATTATGCTAGTTTTTTTTGATATAAAAGTTTAATATAGACCTATAATTAATATAGAAACGAGGTATTATATATGTTTACATTTAACAAAGATGTTACTGCTACTAACTGCGAACCTGGTGTTACAAGAAAAATATTATGTTACTCCGACGACCTTATGATGTGCGAGATTCATTTTGAAAAAGGTTCTAAGGGCAATTTCCACAGCCACAAGCATTTACAGATCACTTATGTTGCCAAGGGAAGCTTCGAATTCACTATTGGTGATGAAACTAAAATCGTTAATCAGGGGGACAGTGTATACATGCCTTCTGGCGTTACACATGGTGTTACATGCCTTGAGGAAGGAATCCTCTGTGATGTATTCAATCCTATGAGAGAAGATTTCCTTAAATAAAAGGAGGCTATAATCAATGAAAGTACCATTTAATATTAATCTTTCAGGTAAAACTGCTATTGTAACCGGAGGAAGCGGAACTCTCTGCTCAGCCATGGCATATGGACTTGCCGTATGCGGTGCTAAGGTTGCAATAATCGGACGTAACAAAGAAAAGCTTGCTTCTGTTTCTGAGAAGCTTACTAAAGATGCTCTGGATGAATATAACAAAAATGTTACTGTTAAAGGCTACAGCTGCAATGTGATTAATAAAGATGAACTTACAGCTGCTTATGAAACTATTAAGAATGAACTCGGCAGCTGTGATATTCTTATTAATGGTGCAGGCGGTAACCAGCCTGGTGCAATTACTTCCATCGAGATGTTAAAGAAAGAAAAAGAAGATTCTGACTATTCTTTCTGGAATCTTGATGAAGACAGAATCCGTGATGTTATGGATCTTAATTACATGGGAACTCTTCTTCCTATTCAGGTATTTACTAAGGATATGGTTGAAAAAAGAAGTGGCAGTATTATCAATATTGCCTCTGTAACTTCTATTCTTCCTCTTACTAAGGTTATGGCTTATGGCAATGCCAAGAGTGCTATTCTTAATCTTACACAGTGGCTTGCTGTACATTTTGGCGAAAGCGGCATCCGATGCAATGCAATTGCTCCGGGATTCTACGCTGCCGATCAGAATCATGACCTCTTATTCAACGCAGATGGCACATACACTGACCGTGCCAGAAAGATTATTACCGGAACACCTATGGGACGCTTTGGCAATCCTGAAGAGCTTATTGGTGCTGCACTCTTTCTTGCAAGCGATGAAACAGCCGGCTTTGTCAATGGTATAGTGTTACCTGTTGACGGCGGATATAGTGCTTATAGCGGAGTGTAGGATTCTTTGGTTGGAAACTGTATATAATTCAGGGCGATGTCAGTTTTGACATCGCCCTTTTTGTTGCGTTTTTTGTTCATTGGACTTTTTTGCGTGTTTTTCTGAGCTTCAACGTCCAATCCGTCACTCTTTCTCGTCCCGTTTGAAATTTCTTCGTGACTTCCACCACTTCAACGTCCAATCTGACACGTTTTCTCATTCCGTTTGGACTTTTGCTTGCTTTCCCACTGCTTCAACGTCCAATCCGACATGTTTTCTAGTCCCTTTTGGACTTCCTCTGTGACTTTCTCCACTTCAACGTCCAATCCACCCCGCCGCCTCACAATAAACCATCTCCAGTCTCACAAATGCCTACACTACAACTCAGCCCTGACAATCTCAGCCGCCTTTACCATATTCTTAAGGCTTGCCTCTGTCTCTGGTACACCTCTTGTCTTAAGTCCACAGTCAGGGTTTACCCACAGCTTGTCTTTGTCTATCTTTGTAAGCATTATCTTTATTGCACGGGTAATCTCTTCAACCGAAGGGATTCTTGGCGAATGAATATCGTATACTCCAGGTCCTACCTCTGTTTCAAAATTGTTTTCTCTTAATGAATCAAGAATCTGAAGGTCTGAGCGTGACGCTTCAAATGTGATAACATCAGCGTCCATATCGTCTATTGCTGGAATTATATCTGTAAATTCACTGTAACACATATGAGTATGTATCTGTGTTTCAGGTTTTACGCCGCTTGCTGTAAGTCTGAATGCTGGTATTGCAAACTCAAGATATTCTGTATTCCAGTCAGATATTCTTAATGGAAGCTTTTCTCTTAAGGCTGCCTCATCAATCTGGATGATCTTAATTCCATTTGCTTCAAGGTCAAGCACCTCATCTCTTATTGCAAGTGCAATCTGCGAAATTGATTCCTTGATTGTAATATCTTCTCTTGGGAATGACCAGTTAAGAATTGTTACCGGACCTGTAAGCATTCCTTTCATTATCTTATCTGTAAGTGACTGTGCATACACAGACCACTCAACTGTTATCGGCTTCTTGCGGTAAACATCTCCCCATATAACAGGTGGTTTAACACATCTTGTTCCATATGACTGAACCCATGCTTTCTCTGTGAACAGAAAGCCTCCCAATGCTTCACCGAAATATTCAACCATGTCATTTCTTTCGTATTCTCCATGAACAAGTACATCAAGTCCGATTTTTTCCTGCCATCTGACACATTCTTCAATTTTCTTCTTATTAAATTCAACATACTGTTCTTCGCTGATTTCACTCTTACGGAAAGCTGAACGGTTGGCCTTAACATCTTTTGTCTGTGGAAATGAACCTATTGTAGTTGTAGGCAGCTTTGGCAATACAAATTCTTTCTTCTGAAGCTGCTGTCTTTCACTTCTTGCAGGAAGTCTTCTGTAATCCGCCTCTGTAACTTCCGCAAGTCTTTTCTTTACAGCTTCATTATCACATTTTCTTGTACCTGCAAAAAGCTGTCTGTTAACTTTGAATCTTTCGTCTCCTTCAAGGTCTGTACACTTGGCAAGCTCACTTAATTCCTTCAATTCAATAAGCTTCTCCTCTGCAAATGCGAAGTAATTCAGATATTCATCCGAAAGTTTATTCTCATGCTTTAATGTATATGGAACATGCTGCAGCGAGCATGATGTTGACAAAACTGTCTGTATTCCCTTATCTTCAAGCTTTTTAAGCACATTTAAAGTCTTTTCATAATGATTCTTCCAAATATTTTTTCCATTGACAAGGCCCGCAAATAATACTTTGTCCTTTGGAAATCCATATTTTTCAATGAGTTCTGCTGTCTTCTTTCCCTCAATAAAATCAAGTCCGATTCCGTCAAACGACAGCTTGACAATATCTTCATACACATCTCTCACGTCTCCGAAATATGTCTGAAGCAATATTTTGCAGGACTTCTTCTCACCTAAAATATCACTATACATTTTGACAAACAGTTCTCTGTCTTCTTCTGTCATGTCCTGTACAAGTGCCGGCTCGTCAAACTGAAGCCACTGAATTCCTACAGCTTCACATTTGCTATAAACATCTTTATATGCTTCAACAAATGCATTGATAAAATCCTCGGCTTTCTTCTTACCTGTAAATCTGCACAGCTTAAATAAAGTATACACACCTGTGATTACCGGTTTTGTCTCAATTCCAAGTTCTTTTGCCTCTGCATATTCTGCCCACAGCTTATTACCTGTAAGTCTTATCTGCGTGCTGTCATCAGCCTCTGGAACAATATAATGGTAATTAGTATTAAACCATTTCTTCATTGCAAGAGCTTTAACGTCACCGTTCTCTCCCTGATAGCCCCTTGCCATTGCAAGATATTTATCAAGCTCTGAAGCCGCAAGTTCCTTGTATCTTTCAGGAATTATATTCAGTAAAAATGCTGTATCAAGCACGATATCATAATATGAGAAATCATTGCTTGTGATATAATCAATTCCTGCTTCTTTCTGTGTAAGCCAGTGTATCTTTCGTAACTCCTTTGCTGTCTGTGTCAGTTCATCTGCACTTGTTTCTTTTCTGAAATATTTTTCTAATGCAAACTTTAACTCTCTTAATGTTCCTATCCTTGGATAACCTACTACTGCTGTCTTCATACCTGCTCTCCTCGTCTATAATTTGATGTTGTCATTATAAATTTGAAAAAAGCATTTGTATAATACATAAAAAAGCAGGTTAATCATAGTTTAAAACTATGTCTAACCTGTTTTATACACATTTAACAACTACTTAAGATACTTTTTTATAGCCTCAAGATATGTACTTCCAAGTCTGCTAAGCATCCCTTTTCTATGCGTTATATAACCGATACGCATATCCGCTTCATCAGCAAGTGGCACTGCTATAATGTCTTTTCCGTTGAGCTTCTTGTCAAGAATACCACTGCTCACCGTGTAACCGTTAAGGCCAATCAGCAGATTAAAAAGTGTTGCCCTGTCACGGACTCTTATGTTCTTCTTTCTTGCTATTTCTGAGAATATTTCCTCTGAGAAATAGAATGAATTATGCTCACCCTGCTCAAATGACAAATACGGATATTCCTCCAGCTGCCCGTTATGTATAACACTGCACTGGGCAAGCGGGTGTTTTCTGCTTATGAATACATGTGGTCTTGCTGTAAAAAGCTCATGAAATTCAAGTTCATATGACTTTAAAATCTTTCTAATAACAGTCTCATTAAAATCATTAATGAACAGTATTCCAATCTCACTTCTTAACCTTGCAACATCCTCGATAATCTCATAAGTCTGCGTTTCTCTTAAGCTGAAATCATACTCATCCTGCCCGAACTGCTTTATAAGGTCAACAAATGCGTTGACTGCAAATGAATAATGCTGTGTCGATACGCAGTACTGCTTCCTGCCGCCATTACCCCCCTTATATCTGTCCTCAAGTATGGCTGCCTGCTCAAGTATCTGCCTTGCGTAAGAAAGAAAATCTTCTCCTTCCTTCGACACGCTTATTCCCTTATTAGTTCTGTTGAATATTGTAATATTCATCTCTTTTTCAAGTTCATGAATTGCATTAGTAAGGCTAGGCTGGGAAATGTATAATTTCCCGGCCGCCTCAGTAATCGTGCCTGTCTGTGCAACTGTAACAATGTATTTTAACTGCTGTAATGTCATACTCTTACCTGCCTGTATAATATTTAAAATATTGTAACACATTTTTGTTGTTTTTTAAAAAATATTATGATACAATCAGCCCGTAAAATATCTGATTATGAACGGAGGTGGATTTTCATGGATAGTTGCGATCGTATAGGACGAAGTAAGAACTGCGGTGTATACTATAAGCGTAGGCTCAGAATGTGGCTGTCTGTGAGAATCTCATAACCACATTCTAATAAATTGTGCCTTTTATACATCGCATCAGAGGATCCTTACTATCACAATCATCTGTAGCGATGTATTTTTATGCCCAATTCAGGCAAGAAGGAGGTCACAATGAACAAAGTATTATTCCCTAAGAAAGATTATGTAAAAGAACTTGTCAGGATTTTTAAGTTATCTAAGAATTCACAGAAATTAGTTAAGACACTTTCTAAGTATCATGAAAAAGATATTGCTGAAGCAATCACTCTTCTTACACCTGCTGAAAGACAGCATATATATAACGTTCTTGATGAACATATGATTGCTGAGATTTTCTCTTATCTTGATGATACTGAAAAATATCTTGAAGAACTGTCATTAGAGAAAGCTGCACGTGTAGTATCTTACATGGATTCCGATGATGCGGTTGATGTACTTGACGATTTGTCAGAAACTAAGAAGAATGAAATTGTTGAACACTTAGACGCTGATGCAAAGGAAGATGTCCAAAAGCTTCTTTCTTATGAAGATGATGAGATTGGTAGCTGCATGACTAACAATTTTGTGTGCATACCTAACACCATTACTATAAGAGAAGCCATGAGTGCCCTTGTCAAGCAGGCTGGCGAACATGATAACATATCAACTATATATGTAGTCAATAGTGCTGGCAAATTTGCCGGTGCAATTGACTTAAAGGATTTAATTATAGCAAGACAGAATGATAACCTTGCCGACATAATAAGCAGTTCATACCCTTATGTATATGAGCATGAAAATATCAATGAATGTATTGATAAGATTGCAGATTACGAAGAGGATTCCATTCCTGTACTTACTGATGATGGAAAAATATGCGGTATCCTTACTGCAACAGATATCGTTGAACTCGTTGATGATGCAATGAGTGATGACTATGCAAAGCTCGCCGGTCTTACTTCAGAAGATGATTTAAGCGAGCCAACTCTTGTAAGTATCAAGAAACGTCTGCCTTGGCTTATTATACTGCTGTTTCTTGGAATGGCAGTTTCATCAGTTGTAGGAATATTTGAATCTGTAGTTGCTGTCCTTCCAATTGTAATATGCTTCCAGTCTCTAGTTCTTGACATGGCTGGTAATGTCGGAACACAGTCACTTGCTGTAACTATCCGTGTACTTATGGATGAAACTTTGAGTGCCAAGAAGAAGTTATCTCTTCTCTTCAAAGAGATGAAGATTGGTTTCATTAATGGTGCAAGTCTTGGAATTATGGCACTTGTATTCTTGGGAGTTTATATTCACATCTTCAAGAAATATGCGTGGATGTCAGCATTTTTAATATCTGGTTGCGTCGGATTATCTCTTGTTGTTGCGATGGTTGTATCAAGCCTTGTGGGAACTATTATTCCTATGTTCTTCCACAAGATACACATTGACCCGGCTGTTGCGTCAGGTCCGCTTATCACGACTGTGAACGACCTCGTTGCCGTTGTAACTTATTACGGACTTGCTATGATATTTCTTGTTGAGATATTTCATGTGTGAGAATGGAAACGAGTGTTTTCTGACTATTCAATTATCAGAAAACACTCGTGCTTTATTTTGTCTAATTGATAATGTACATAATAACACTTACTACAAACCTTTTATCACTATGTTCAATCTTGATATTTCCTCCATATTTTTCTGCAATCCTGTTTATATTCTCCAAACCATAACCATGCTCTTTCCCCTTCAGACTGACAATATTACCATTTTCTTCTTCTACTTTCCCATCAAATGTGTTGGATACATATATATATAACATATTTCCATTATATTTTACATTCACTTTTATATAAGAGTCTTTTACTTTAATAGCATTCTCATAAGCATTATCTAGCAAATTACCCATAATTATATTAATATCCATTGCACTAATCCCCATATTTTCAGGTACAACTACATTAATATCCGTTTCTATACATTTATCCTTAAACTTTCCATTATAATAATTAAAAATTCCATCTAATGTGATATTTCCAGTATTAAATACCGTTTCCGAACCATTTATATCTCCCATCAATTCATCTGAATATTTCTTTAATTCATATAGTTTTCCAGCCTCTGCCAGACTGTTAATCTCCCTTATATGATGTTTCATATCATGTCGGATAGCTCTTATTTTCTTATCATTCTCAATGTTCGTCTTCATCTGCGCATCATAATAATGCATTTGTTGTTTAAGATTCTCATTTTCCTGCATAAATATATATCTATCTAACATATTAGAATAAAACACATAAAGCATTAAATTTAATATCAATACAGATGTACTCATAAATAGTATTCCATATGAAGATAATCCACTTTCCTTATAGACTGCAAAAAGTGTGCATACACTCATAATAGATACGATAAACAATATATACCACTGTCCCATAAATTCTGACTTTAACTTTTTTCTAAATCCAAGTCTTAACATCATAATAACTATATAAAAAAACAAAACGGAGACAAATGCAGCAACTACCTGATATTGCTCTGTAACAATATTAACTGCTGTCACCATATAAACAATGAAATCCAAAGCTACCATTATTGAATAACAAAGTATACTAAGTAACAATTTGCTCCGGATTTTCCCTTCATATACCAGTGAAATTATAATTATCCCTGCTATTGTAGACAATGTATTAATATAATTATTACTGATTATCAAGTAGCACCCCGTTGTTAATAAAAATGCTAATAAACCTGCCAACATTTCCTTAAATCTGCTTTCGCAATCCAGAAATATCCTAAAATACTCTAATGTAATAAAAATTCTGGCTAACTCAATTATTACAGTCAATACTATATCAAACATTCTCATATATTATCCTGCTCCATTTGCAAATCCAATATCTGCATATTGAACGATTTCCTATAATTCTTGCTTATTGCAATATAATCCCCATTATCCATTATAATCTCATTAAGTAAAAATTCTTTAATATGTCTAATATTAACTACTATGGACTGATTAACCATAACAAAATAAACCGGGAGTCTATTTAACTCCTGCTTCAGCTTTCCCACATATCTTTTTTCACTATCAGAACAAATTATGTTAATCTGATGTTTATCACTTTTTAAATATATAATATTTCCATATAAAACCTTATATTGACTTTTATTATAAATGTATGTAAAAAATCTCTTATCCTGTCTGTCTAGCTGGAGGAGTTTTTCTATTTCCGAACATATCTTTTCGCAACTTAATGGCTTTACAAAAAAATTATACGGATGTATATCAAACAAATCTAATGCATAAGATGTCTTAGAAGAAATATATATTATATGCATTCCTACATTCATCATTGATTCCCTTATATAGTAACCAACATCCACACCATTCTTTTCTGGTAATTCTATGTCAAGAAATAATATATCCAGATCAGTCTTTTCTGGCACATCATTTATGAAGGATTCTGCACTATTCCAGACAAATACCTCAACACTATCACTTTTATTCCTAAATCTTTGCTGAATACATGTTTCTATTTCCGAACATGTTGATATCTCATCATCACAAATTCCAATCCTGTACCTCATACAGTTCACCTTATATTCATTATAATATTCTGCAGTTTCCCAATGCTCAACAACATTGTTGCAACTGTTACAGACATAATTATTATACCACTCCAAGACTGTTGATTACCAATAAAAAGTATTGAAAATGCTAACAACTCCAAAATCAGAATATTCCGTGTCCGCATTTTATAGATTTGTTTGTCCTTATCATCTAACTCATTATTTGCATTTTCAACAGGTGCAAAACATAATATAATAAGTGAATCAATAAAACACAGAAATATCTGCATTAATGCATTGAATTCAAAATTCTTTATAATAATTAAAACAAATATATATATGAACACAGACATTATTGCACATGTAATTCTATGTCTTGTATGATAACCACCAGCATTTTGTCTCAACGGTATAAATGTAAAAAGAAAGAAAACTGCTTCAGGCAACATTTTCATTATCAAAGCAGTTAATATTGCAACAATTACAGCCACAATTAACATCTTAATCATCTCTATTCCAAATTCAATAACTTTATTTTCATCTTTATTTATATCAGAATTATGCACAATATAATTATATATTCTATTATCCATTATTATTTCATTCACACTTTCTCTTTAGCAACAATCCTGCCCTCGTAAATCTCAATTATCTCATCGGACAACATCTCAAGTTCTTCCTTATCATGGCAGGCAATTATTATAAGCGCTCCTCTCTTCTTTTGCTCCTCAAGTATCTCATGAACCTGCTTTGCTCCTGCTTCATCAAGCGCATTAATAGGTTCATCAAGTATAATAATATCCGGATTTTCCATATATGCTGCAGCAATTCCTAATTTCTGCTTCATTCCCAGTGAATATTTCCTGTATGTTCTTTTATCGTCCGGGTCAAGGCCTGTCTGTTCCATGGCATGCCTTATATCCTCAATTCCTGTCTTATTTTTAATACATGCCAGCATTTCAAGATTCTTTAACCCTGTATATTCCTGAACAAACGATGGATTTTCTATAAGAATTCCTATACTTGGTGGAAATGTAAAGTCTTTTCCAATTATTTTTCCATCAATCTCAATTTCACCTTTCACCTTTATAAGCCCACTTATAGCCCGCATAAGCATGGTTTTACCTGAGCCATTCTTACCTTTAAATCCATACACTCTGCCGCTTTCAAGTTCAAGATTAACATTATCAAGTACTCTTGCACCTTTTATATCTTTGCATACATTTCTTAACACAACTCGCATGTATTATACCTCCTTAGTATTCAGTATATCTATTCTTCTTATATATACATATCCCAGTATTGCACATAGCAATATTATTACAGCATCAGCCAGCATCATATGCACACTGTCTGTTCCCCCTGATATATATACATTATTTCTCATACACATCAGTCCATTAAATATCAGAAATGCATTTCCCGAAAATATTGTTATAACCATTCCTGCTGATATAAGCAGTAGTGATATTATTGGCGAACATAGCATAGACAACAGCATCTGTATCAATGCAATGGTAAATAACGACATCAACGGAAGAACAATACTTATAACAGCTATTTCTCCTGCATCTATTGATGCTGTATTATTTGAATATCCATACATATGAAGCACTTCCATATGTATATTAAATCCCAGATCATAACGATGAATTACACTTATAATTTCAATCAGTATATCTGTAAGGACAGTTATATAAAATGCACTTACAAAACACCACACTATTTTACTTGCAAACCACTTGCCAATGCTTCCGCATCTCAATATTATCTGCATTCCAACGCTACTTAAATCCTTAATACAATAGCTTCCCACAATAAATGAGATACCGAGTACCATGAAAAGATATTGTTCTGACATGTAATACTCCATGATATTATCCAGTCTGATTATTCTACTGCCCCTGTAGAACACCTGAAGCAGATCTCCTGCTGACACACTGCCACAATATCCTTGTGTCCCTATTTTTCTTCTCATACTCAAATCTGTTGCAATTACCAATACCGCTATTACTATTGTTGCTATTATATACAAATATTTTCTTTTAAACATTCCACGGACTATATCATTCTTTAATATATTCCAAAACATTATCTGTTTCTCCTTAAACTGTCAGACTTTCCCATTATTAACACAACCATGAGCAGTGCTGCCGCCAAGATCACAAGATATACAAGATTTCTATATTCCCATCCGCTCTGATATACGCGGTAAGTTATATACGCTCTTAATATTCTGATATTGCCTTGTTCTATCAGCATGTAAAGATTAACAACCATACATATAAAATATCCAGCAATCCAGCTACGCACATATCTATATATTATTAATAACAATTCCATAATAATAAACATTATAAAAATGAGAGTTATGAATACACCTGCAAATACCGTCACGGATTCTGTATATGTCAGATATCCTCCATAAACCCTCTGTGCCATGGCATTTTTCTCATTCCAGTTATTCATAATTCCATGTGTTGATATAATCCCTCCTGTAATCACAACAATTGCTGTAATAAATACATATGCTGCAATTCTTACAGTCCCTCCGGCAATAACAGCCAGATAGAATTTTCTTACATTAACATATCTTACCATTATGTTATCATCATACATTCTCCTGAAATATGATATTAACAGTAACATAATAACCGGCATTGCCATATATGGAACGATTTTATAATTATATGTAATCACAAAATCTTTAACGCATGTAATCCCCATTGTCTTTCTTGATGCAAATGCAAATTCACACGCAATAACTGAAATAAGATTTACAATTGCATAAAATATTATATTTTTAAATTCTGACTTACTTATCCTGACTCCACATTTCATAAATTCTCCTACAACTGTTCAATGGAAAACACCATTCTTCTTTCCAACGGATACTGTGACATAATTATATAAACATCAGATTCTGCATATCTTTGTCTGCTGTTTATCTTCCAGACATCATCATGTCTTATACTGGTTACCAGCTGTACTCTCTGTATCTCACCAGCTTCAACTGAATTTATGTCAATATTCATTTTTTCCAGTGAATTACTGTCCCCATTAAATTCTGTACAATAGAAAAAAAATGTTATCAGACGGTTTATGCTTACCGCCTCCTGTGCATTATTTTTTATATCAATTGTAAACACTAGATAATCCGTGTCATCTTTCCCCACTGAAAATACTCCAAGCTGTTCCTTTGTATACTCTTTTAATATACTTCCTCTGTCATACATTTTACACGCAACTGGCGAAATACTCACATCTGCTGTAATAACATCCTCTATATCAGGTGTGTAATTAATCCATTGACCATACCCACATTTTTCAATCTTTTTCCTGGGGAATATCGTATTGATTCTTATTACAAGCACAAGCCATGCTATAATAACTACTATTATGCAGACAATGATTGCAGTTCTTTTCTTTCCCTCTTTACCAGATAATCTGTCATTATAAAACATCCATTTTCACGCCCCTTACTATAAAATGTACATAACCACATATAACAAGCACAACAAACAATATACATAAGGAAACCAGTGTTGTTGGTGAACTCTGTGGAACATAAAACACTTTCTGTATTGCAAGACCTCTTATGATTGGATTGCTGGCATATGTAACAAGTCTGCCCGATACAACACATATAAGAAATGGCAGTGACATAACAACAAATCTGTTATTAGCATATAAAGATAAGGATAAAGCAAGGCCAGCTATAAGTCCCGCAAATACAAATATCAGTATCATATACACCAGCGAATATACAACAACATTTTTAATAGCCAGTTTCATAAATACAGCCTTATAATTAGGCAGTTGATACCAGTCATAAGTAATAACCGGTAGCACAGTCATTGTCAGCATAAGATTAAGTAATAATGGAAATACTGCCGAAACCCCGGCTGTGATGAACACTGCTATTGATTTTGCCACCATGTATATACTTTTCTCTCCTCTTATGGCAATATTCTTAAGTATCCCAGATTTCCTGTCTGTATAATATGATGCTGCATATGGTATTGTTATCAGCAGAAATACTACCATCTGATATATATTGATTTCTGCATTAATCATTCCACCCATCCAGCCTTCACTAACATTTCCTACTACAGAAGACGCAATATATGGATTATATCCGTCAAATATATGTTTAACCAACGGAATAACTTCCAACACAAAATGTGCCACTCCCAGCAATCCACCTAACAGCATTGCTGCCTTCAGCTCTTTTCCATGAAAAGCTCTATACAGTTCTATTCTTATCATTCTCCCCACTACATCACCCTCTTATTCTATATTAACTTTTATAAAATTTTCTCCATTAGCTACCTGCTGGACTCCCAGAAGACTTAATCTCAGATAAATATTGTCATAATCTATATCCTCTGTAGCAGCCGCAACAATTTTATCATCTTCATTTTTATAATAACTTTGTATTATCTTATCCGGTTCAACCATGCATAAAACTATATTCCGGCGTTCTCCTGCCATAAGTGTAATATATCCACGGTCTGCACCTGTTGATTCTGCATAATCATGAAATATCGACTCGCTGATATTCAATCTTGTAATTTCCCCATTTCCCTTGTCCATATAATAAGGTCTGATTCCATCAATATTTATTGTTGCTTCAGATTCCGAATTATTATCAAGTTCAGCTGATATCATAAAAATCTTAGTTCCTACTCCTTCATATCTGCTATAAAACATTCCATTATCTTTATCATATATATTAGTAAACCCTGCTTCTCTTTCACTTACCTGTTCTATCCATTCCATAAAATTGCTGTCGGTACCGCCTATTTCTTTGTACCCATCCATATTATCAGCCAGAATAACCTTATTAACTTTAATACTGATATCATAATTCAAATGTGGTGATGTAAAAATTGTTCCTTCTTTTGAATAATCATCTATAATAACTACATCTGATGGCAATTTTGCAACCTCGTCCTCAATTACATATTCACATCTTGTTTCAATTTCATCCGGTTTCTCTATATCTTCCTGTGTTACATTCGTATCTGAATAATCTTTATACGAAACACCACACCCTGATATAACAGTCATGCTCACCACCAATATAGCTGTCTTCTCTATCAATTTCCTTCTCATAAGCCGTGTCCCCCTTTATTAACATAGGATGCCTACACTTTCTCTAAATGAAGGCATCCTTGTTCATACATATTGTATTCATCTCCCCAAATTCCAGAAGATCTTCCACGTGGTCGAACTGCATATGATGAACCTGATACTCCTTCTTCCCATGTGCAATACATTGTTATAGCATGTCTTGTTTCTTTATACTCTGTACTGGTCACACAAGTATTACCTGCATCAAAACTGAAATCAAAATCATAATTGGTATTACTTGCCAATACTGGCAGAGTTGTCATAGCAATCAACGCTGAACTTAATACTACCGTCAACGCTGATGTAAAATTAAATCGCTTCTTCATAACATTTTCCTCCGCAATTAAAATTTTCTAAGTTTCTTTACTTCTGCACTCATCTTTGGCTGGTAAGTAAAAAACGGACATGCAACATTTGCATAATGTGTTGCGACTTTAATTGCTGCATTCTTTGTTTTGTTAGCAATTTTCCCCCTGACAAATTCAGTAAACATATTTTTATCACCTCCTCATGTTTAGCACCTGTTTCATGTTAAGATTATACTATCACATTCTAATATAACAATTTCATACCATGCATATTTAGACGCCTATTCGACATATTTGGCATTTTATTTTTTATTAGGAATCAGCTGATGCTTGATTCAAGTCAGTAAGATATATCTTATAATGCTGATAATGTAGGTAAGACTGCCATGTGGAAATTTGTTGAGAAATAATCCAAAGAAGATTATTCAAAAACTGAAAAGACTCTTAATAATAATTAATTTGTTACAACAAGAAGGAGCATGTTACTTGATATCTTGCAACATGCTCCTATACATTTTCATTATCTATTTTTTACTTTTCAAAAGACCAATTATGTTTTTTAATTCTGAAACTAATGAAATAAGCTGCCAGCATTTCAATCACTGCAACAACAGCTATTATCATAATATATTTATTAAAACTATGAATATCTGATAATGTATGCAGAAAACAAGCATACATCATGCTCATAAAACATGCTGTTACAAGACTGTAAGCCTCACTCATTACTCCTTCGTATTTATGCTCGTTGATATAATCCTGAATAACAAGCACAGCCAGATTAAGCACAAAAACTATAATAAGCTGCACATTTATAATCTTTCCTATGTATCTGGCAATCTTCCATAAATCTGCCTCATGATTATTAAATATGCAGCTGCACGCAATCATCATAATAAAACAGTATCCCATACTTGCAAATCCTATTATATTATATACACGCCCGCCTGCATTCCCGTTATGCATATGTACTCCGCCAGACTTTTCACCTGCAAGCATTATAGCAATCACTATAGCCAGCGAAACCGTAAGATAACCCAGAATTGAATTATCTGCCTGTCCTCTAAATGAATACCATCCACATACAAGCATATATCCGGCAGCTATGCAGGATACACCACTCGAAATGAATTTTCTTTTCTTCACCTTGTCCTGCAGCTTTGCCACTCTCACAACTTCTGTAACCGCTGTTTCACTGTCGGTATTCTGCTCCTTAATCTCTCCTATTACAATATCCTGAATCCTTATGTCAAGTATTCTTGATAACTCTTCTATAACACCTATATTGGGAAAACTGTCTCCTTTTTCCCATCTGGAAATTGCTTTGTTAGTCACTCCAAGCAAATCACCCAATTCAACCTGTGTATACCCTTTCTTAATCCTCGCATTCTTAATAAGCTCACCTGTTTTCTGTTTGTCCATAGAGCTACCTCCTGATTGTAGTATTAATATCACAGCACTGTTCTTTATCTATTAAAATGTTACTAACAAATCTTAGAAATAGCAATCTATCATAGCGAGAATCGGGAAATTATCTTCCTTATTTTTCATAAGATGCTCATCTTTTGCCGTTGTAAAATATTCATCTTTTATATGATACGCATATCCTTGTTTTATCTCCATTTGTCCTCCATAATCCCCTAATAAAAAATAAAACCCCTTCACTTAAACTAAGCGAAGAGGTAATTTTCAAGCCAATCATTTATCAGTCGCCAATGGTGAGCGAGCATTATTTTCGAACCATTCATTTATCAGCCGCCAGTGGTAGGCGAACATTATTTACATATTAATAATATGAATTAAATATTACTTTGTCAATACTTTTTATAAATATTACACAATCTCCAGCACATGCTCAGTAACATTCTTATCCTTATCAACGCCAAATGCCTTAAACACCGGATTATCATTATCCATAAGGGACACAATCATATATACAGCAGTCGAATCATATGCTAGTCTCTTATCCTCATCGGAAGGTCTTGAAGGAGTTTCCGGGTGTGAATGAAAGTTTCCAAGCATAGTTAAACCAAGACTTCTTGCATCCTTGACTGCTGCGAACTGTTCTTTAGGGCTCATAGTAAAATGTACATTATTATGGTCAAGATTAGTAAGAAAATACACTTTCTCAATAGACTTAACATCACCTTTAACAAATCCCGCAATAAGCCCACAAGATTCATTAGGAAGCCCATCTAAGCAATAACGTACAATTGAATCATAATCCACCTTTTTAATTCGTATAACCATACCTATCCTCCAAAACAAAATTATCACTTTCATACTTATCCAGCGTAAGCTACGCGCACACGCACCGGCAGAGAAAACATATATAAGCAGAATAATGAGATAACCATGTGAACGACAAGTAGCGAAAGCGTGCCTGCACATGATTATCCCATTATTCTGCCTTGATATATCTTTCTCCTACTTATGCATATCACATTCAGCCTGTTCATAATCAATAAGCTCATGAATTGTAGGATTATCTCCGCATATAGCACAATGATGGTCCTTTGGAAGCTTAATTGTATGGAATTCCATCTTTAAAGCATCATATGTAAGAAGTCTTCCTGTAAGAAGGTCTCCCTTGCCAATGATGTACTTGATAGCTTCCATTGCCTGAAGGCTTCCGATAACACCACCCATTGCTCCGATAACGCCTGCCTGCTTACATGTAGGAACTGCGTCCTTTGGTGGTGGGTTCTTGAATACACATCTGTAGCATGGTCCTTCTCCTGGTACATAAGTCATAAGCTGACCCTTGAATCTTATAATTCCGGCATGAGAGAAAGGCTTTCCAGCCATAACACACGCATCGTTAATAAGGAATTTTGCAGGGAAATTATCTGTTCCATCAATGATGAAATCATAATCCTTGATAAGCTCCATAACATTCTCAGATGTAACGAATTCTCTGTAAGTCTTAACTGTTACATCAGGATTGATTGCTTCCATTGTTTCTTTAGCAGATTTAACCTTTGCCTTACCGATATCTGCTGTTGAATGGATAATCTGTCTCTGAAGATTAGATAAATCAACCTCATCAGCATCAACAATACCTATTGTTCCAACTCCGGCTGCTGCCAGATACATAGCTGCAGGAGCTCCAAGTCCACCTGCACCGATTATAAGCACGCTCGCATTAAGAAGCTTCTTCTGTCCTTTAGCTCCAACTTCCTTTAAAATAATGTGGCGCGAATACCTTTCAAGCTGTTCATTAGTAAACGCCATTAGTATGCTCCTCCTCCCATGAAATATAAGAACTCAACTGCATCGCCTTCATTTAACTTTGTTGTCTCAAAATCATCTCTCTCAACAAAATCATCATTAACAGTAACTGTTACATATTCTGGATTCTCAACATTCTCCTTAACGATAAGCTCTGCTACTGTAATTCCATCTTCATATTCCTTCTTGTTTCCTGCAACTGTAATCTTCATAACATTCCTCCCTGTAATTAAATCTCATTTCTTGTGCCGTTTATTATACTAATCCTTCAAATAATCCAAGCAGTGCGTCCCTTGTTGTCTTTCCTGCAATTCTGCCTGTCTCAGCACCTTTGTTGAATGCAACAAATGTAGGTGCTGCCAATACTTCATATTTAGAAGCAAGCGATTCATCAAAGTTTACATTTACCTTGTAAACATTAAGCTTTCCCTCGTAATCATCTTCAATGTCTCCTACAACCCCTGCCATCATCTTGCATGGGATGCATGAATCTGAATAGAAATCCACAAGAACCGGAAGTTCTGACTTAAGAACCAGTTCTTCGAAATTCTCTGCATTAGCTCTGGCTGCCATAAGCCCTCCTTTCCTTAATCCTCGTCTTCTACCTTTCTTACGATAAGAGTATATGTACCATCCTCATTAGCTGTAAGCTTTAATATCTGATGTCCCTCTTCCTTAATACTTCTTGGAACATTCTGAACAGGCTCGCCATCATTCATTCTGACTGCAAGAATCTGTCCGTCATCTAACTCCTCAAGTGCTACCTTTGCCTTAACAAATGTTGTTGGGCAGACCACATCAGTAATATCTACTGTATCATCAATCTCAAAATCAGCCATTGTATGCCTCCTTAATCTTCTTATAGAATTCTTCTCTTCCAACTCTGTCGAGTGTGAACTTAAATCTTTCACTTGGCTTTGCGTTGTCTGCAAAGAACTGGATTGCCGCATCACAGACACGGAATAACTGTTCTTCATTTCTGATAAGCGGAAGTGGTGATTCACCCTTGCTTATAGAATTACCAAATGTACCTGCAAATGAAATGATATATGCAGAAGGTGCGTCCCACGCATCTGTTGGACAAGATTTAGCGCATCTGCCGCAGTAATTACATTTGTCATAATTAACTGCAACCTTGCCATCCTGCATAGTGATTGCACCTGTACGACAGGCCTTCTCACATACACCACAGCCAATACATTTGTCTTCAATCCACTTAACATCAGCAGCGCCCTTGATACCAACATCATTCTCCTCTGCCTTAAGACAGTTGTTCTGACATCCTGTAACACCGAATTTGAACTTATGTGGAAGTTCTCTTCCGAAGTATCTTTCGTCTAACTTAACTGCAATGTCATATGAATCTATGTTACCGCTAGGACATATTGTATTGCCCTGACAGGCTGTGACTGTACGCACTCTCGGACCACATACACCAGGTCTGCAGCCGCCCTCTGCAAGTTCTTCCTTGACAGCATCTATATCTTTAAGTTTAATAAATGGAATCTCAACGCCCTGTCTTGATGTAAGATGGACATGTCCGTCTCCATATTTTTCTGCAACTTCAGCAATCTTGGTAAGATTCTCGGCTGTAAGATATCCTCCTACAACTGCAAGACGAAGTGAGAAGTTATTCTTCTGCTTCTGTCTCATGAATCCGCCCTTCTTAAGTGTTCCATAATCAACTTTCTCTGCCATAATATCCTCATTTCCGTGCCATGCACTATTCATTATCAGTAGACTCTAAGGCTGCACTGAAATCTTCCTTAAGATCATCTATATCCTCTATTCCTACGCTGACTCTTATCAGATCGTCATACACTCCCGAAGCTTCTTTATCCTTGTCGCTTAAATGAAGTGCAATCGTTGAAGCAGGGTGGATAACCAGTGTCTTGGTATCTCCTATGTTAGAAACTATATTAGGAATCTTTAATGCATTAATTATCTTAAATGCTCTTTCCTTGCTTCCAACCCTGAAGGTTATTATCGCACCATAGCCTTTAGTAAACTGCTTATCAGCCACTTCATGATACGGACTGCTCTCAAGTCCCGGATAATTAACTGTAATTCCTTCAAATGTGTCTAAGTATCTGGCAAGTTCATACGCATTAGAACAGTGTCTCTCCATTCTAAGCCCTAATGTCTCAAGTCCCAGATTATTAAGAAATGCATTCTGTGGTGAAAGACAACCACCAGTATTTCTGAATAATCCGTTACGAAGTTTAATTATATATGCCATTGGACCGAATTTCAAATATGGTTTAAGTCCCGGATACTTTTCTTTATCAAACTTGAACTTTCCATTAAAAGTAAGTATTCCGCTTATCGCATCACTGCTTCCATTAATGTACTTTGATGATGAATTAACTACCACATCTGCACCAAGCGTTATAGGCTGTATAAGATATGGCGTTGATACCGTATTATCAACTATAAGCGGAATTCCATGTGCATGTGCAACATCTGCCACTGCCTTAATATCTGTTACATCAAGCTTGGGATTACCGATTGTCTCTGCAAATACAACTCTTGTCTTATCTGTTATAAGTTCTTCAAAACACTCTGGCTTATTATCAGCCACATATTTCACTGTAATGCCAAAGCTTTCTAAGTCTTCAAATAGTTCGACTGTTCCACCATATAATCCACATGAAGCAACAACCTCATCACCCTGTCTTACAATATTGGCTATAGAATTAAATATTGCCGCCATTCCGGAAGAACACGCCACACTTGAAAATCCTTTCTCCAGCTTGGTAATTCTCTTTTCAAATGCTTCTATCGTCGGATTATTGATTCTCGTATATGAGAATCCCATAGCTTTATTATCAAATATTCTCTCCAGTTCTTCTGCACTCTCATGCTTAAATGCGCTTGACTGATATATAGGAACAAGTGTTGCTCCGTTGGGATAATCGTCAACGCCATCATGCAGCAGTGATGTGTTAAAACCACTCATATATTTCTCATCCTTTCATCTGTTATGCGATGAACATTCAATATTTATTGAACTGTCCATATATTAAACCCTTTTACCTAGTATGTCAATAGGTTATTTGAGAAAAAATATAACTGCCTGAACAATCTCAGGCAGTCATGAACTATTATTAACATTTACTATATAATATAACTGTCTATTCCCACATTAGAATTAACCAAATCTGCTATTGTAATATTGCTGAAGTAATCATTAACAAGCTTCTCAAAGTCTTCCCACATCTGTAAAGTCTTACATTCTGCCACCTTCGGACATCTGTTAGGCTTCTTCTCAAGACATGCTACCGGTGCAAGTGAACCCTCTGTTACAAGAAGTATGCTAAGCACTGAATAATCCTCCGGATTGCGTGCAAGCTTGTATCCGCCACCCTTTCCTCTTAATGATATGAGAAAATCATTCTTGCTTAATGTTGCAACAATCGCTTCCAGATACTTCTCAGAAATATCCTGTCTTCTGGCAATATCCATAAGTGGAATATATTCTCCTGTATTATGCTCCGCAAGATCAATCATGACCCTGAGCGCATATCTTCCCTTTGTTGAAATCTTCATATATATAACCTCATTTCTAAAAACACATTAATACTGTATGTTAAACATACTTTACCACAATGTTTGTATATTTTTCAAGTGTTAAATGAATTTATTTGACGGGAATGCTTGCCGCAACGCATAATTCTCCCCAGCCTCTGGCTGAATCAGGCCATACATTTCCCACCCGTGTTGCACCATTTATAAGGTATGCTTTAAGCTTTTCACCATACATATATTGGTCATTGCCCTTCACAATCCCCCATTCCATCAGCATTGCAGCAGCACCCGTAACCATGGGTGTTGCAAAAGATGTTCCCGTGACAGTTTTCTCCTTATTTCCCGGAATTCTTATATTAACTCCCGGTGCTGTTATGTCAGGTTTTGCATACAGCATAAGGCCGCTTTTTACATTAACTCCCCTGCCTGAAAATGTGGCCGCACTCCCCGGTGCACGCCCATTGGCACCAACACATATTGCCCGCCTTGAAGTCCCCGGTATTGTAAATGTGTACTCAGGCGACGGCCTTAAAAATCCTGTTGCACTGCTTAATGTCGAAACCGGAGGAAGCCACATATTAAAGAATCCATCCAACACATTTGCTGCGGTAAATCTTATATCCCATATTCCAGAAGTAATATATCCGCTTGTCGCAACTATGGCTGCATATATCTCTTCACCCATATAGAATGGTCCCGGTCCATACGCCTTTGATACGATACGCATATTCTTAATGTTATGATGCACAACCCCCGCATTTCTTTCACTTATAACCAGTCTTTCCCCTGTTGGCGCAATAAGTTCAATTCTTGCATTGTCCATTGCCCTTTTCCATATCTGTATACTTATCTGAGGCTCATAATCACCAATTGCAAGCTCTTCATCCAGTACATTTCCACTGACAAGCTGACCTGAATAATGTGTTCTTCCTTCTCCTTCATTGCCAACACCTATACATATACTGCATCTGTATGTTGAACAGCAGTCATCTATAAACATTTCAAATATAGAACTGCCCTCATGATTGCCATAAGTTCCACCATAACTTATATTAACCGCAACCGGCTGACTATATTCAATAGCTTTTCTTATGCAGTAATCAACGCCTTTCATAATCTGCGTTGTCCTTATATATGCGTTTCCCCCTGAATTTCCCAGCTTTACAATTATAATATCTGCGTCTGAAGCAACACCGCTCCTTCCACATGCAATAACTGCAACTTCATTGCCATGTCCGGTTACATCCCTAGCTGGCAGTGTCTTTACAGCTCCATTCCTGTAATCTTCCAGTATAATGTTAATTTCCTTGTCAGAATATGTAATGCCTGTTGTCTGGTCCCACAACGTCTTAATTCTTGTTTTCCCTGAGTCATCAAGAAATTCACCATTTTCTATATCTATCCCAGAATCAATTACCGCTACTAGTACACCTTTTCCGGTCACGCCTCCATACTGGGTTTCTTCTGCTTTTGCAACATTAACGCAAGCTTCTGACTTTGCTGCATACAATTCAAAATATAATGCCTTAGGCTTTTCAATAAATATTATCTCCGGTTCTGTAGCAAGTGCTTCAATACTATCAATCGTTGTTCTTACAATCCAGTATCCACATAGAAGCTGCGTAAACTCAGCATTTGTATAAATGCTTCTAATCCTATCCAGACTTCCAGCTGTCTTGACAATTATCTCCCATGTTCTGTCAGAGTCATCAAACCCGGCATCCATATCAGGTACCTGCTGCCTTATATCTTCACTTGTATCAGCACTAATCTGCAATAGATTCTCAATTCTCGGATTCACATATAATTCTCCAGTTAAGCTCACATAATATCTATGCTGACAACTGCAATAACATGAAAACAGCTGGTGCGTATGCACCAGCCGTTAATTAATTTAATATCATGTTTTCTTGATAAATTCTATACGACACTTAGGACACTTAATACTAATTCTGCCCTTTCCCTTAGGAACTCTTATCTTCTGCCCACAGCTTGGACATTTGAAAATTCTATGTGTCTTACTGTCCTTAATTCTTGCTCTTACCTTGTTAAACTTACTCATAAATTTGTAATGAATCTTCATATACTTCTGGTTTTCAGCACTTCTTCTTGATATATTTCTTGAAAACATTCTGAAATATATGTACACAATACCAAGGAGTGCTACTGTATATATTACATTATTCCTTAAAAAGAAAGTAAGTATAATCAAAACAAGAACTACATATGATAAACATCTTGAAAGCTGGTCCATGCCATATCTTCCATACATAAATCTTGAAAAACTCTGCTTAAATCGGTTCATAAAAAACTTTCCCTTTCTATATATTGAAGTAATTTACATCAACATACATATGGTAACACACAACCCGATAAAAGCAATTAAAAATGTATAAAATAAATATGATTGTTCTATATTTTCTGTAATGTACCAATCAATTCCTCAATAACTATTGGTTTGGTTAAGAATCCATCCATACCGCATTCCAGTGCTTTCTTTCTGTCCTCATCAAATGCATTTGCAGTCATGGCAAGAATGGTGATTCCC
>ERZ780151.865-NODE-865-length-26389-cov-3.350649_pt1 | contig 26389 bp, 23 predicted proteins | sample MGYA00510983_ERZ780151 | MGnify/ENA primary metagenome ERZ780151 (study PRJEB29588, sample SAMEA2144623) | human gut metagenome | biome: human gut; feature: human-associated habitat; material: faeces | place: Denmark | collected 2008/2010 ... | reverse complement strand
CTGGTCGTACGGCGGGGTCATGGCACTGGGCTGCGCGATGAAAGGCCACGGGCTATTCCGCATGGCGATTGCCGTGGCCCCCGTCACATCGTGGCGCTACTACGACTCGATCTACACCGAAATCTACAACAACCTGCCGCAGTACAACGCTGCGGGCTACGACGACAACTCCCCGATCAACTTCGCCCGGATGCTCGACGACACCAAGACCCGCCTGCTCATCATCCACGGCACGGCCGACCGTGTAGTGCCCTACACCTACGGCGAGCGCTTCCACGAACAGTGGAAAAACAGCGAATGGCATCTGCTGGAATACTTCGACCACGGGTTCACACAGAACATGTATCGTGTGGCAGGGCTTACCTCAGAGTTTCTCACACGCACGTTGGGAAAATAAATTTTATCTTATGGTTCATTGATAAACACATCGCACGCGTATGACCTTACAGCAAATGGAATATATCCTTGCCCTTGACAGATTGGGCAATTTTGCCAAGGCTGCCGACTATTGTGACGTGACGCAGCCCACATTAAGCTCTATGATACAGAAATTAGAGACAGAGTTAGGGCTTAAGATTTTTGATCGGCGCCGTCAGCCAGTCGTTGCTACCAAGGCGGGACGTGCTGTCATCGACCAGGCTAAGGAGGTGCTTTATCAAGCCCGTCGGCTGCGAGAGGTGGTAGAGGAGGAGAAGGAAACGCTTCTCGGCACCTTCTATATTGGTGTGCTGCCCACCATAGCGCCCTATCTTATACCACATTTCTTTCCCCAGCTGCTGCGAAGCCATCCGGAGATGGACGTGCGCATCATTGAGATGAAAACCTCAGCCATGAAGCAAGCCTTGCTGCATGGTGACATCGATGCCGGTATTCTGGCCAAGACTGATGATATGGAGGCCTTTGAGGCTGTGCCCCTTTATTCGGAGCGTTTTTATGCCTATGTCTCTGAGAATGACCCCTTGTTTGCCAAACAACGCGTGAAGGCCGTTGACTTCGGCAATGAGTTTCTTTGGTTGCTCGATGAGGGGCATTGCTTTCGCGACCAGCTCATCAGATATTGCCAGCTCAAATCGGCTGCCGTGAGCAAGAAAGCCTATGCCTTGGGGAGCATTGAGACTTTCATGCGCATCGTAGAAAACGGCAAGGGTGTGACCTTTATCCCTGAGTTGGCTCTCTCGCAGCTCAGTGCCGCACAACTGAGACTTGTACGTCCCTTCGCTCTGCCCGAACCACGCCGCGAGATAATTATGGTTACACCCCGTGACTTCATCCGTGTCAAGCTTCGCACAATGCTTGTTGAGAGTATACAGGCCGGTGTGCAGCCCTTGCTGAAGCGAGACTATACATCGAAAACGCGCCAGTAAGCTTACCGGCGCGTCTGTTAGACTCTTCGTCTCGCCCTGCATGCATCTGCGGGCTAAACTATGTTGTGAAACCTTTACTCGGGCTTTGTGGCGAAAGCTGTGAGCATCCAAGCGCTCTTTTCCTGCTCGCGGAGGTAGTCGCTCATCATGGCTACCGTCACTTCATCGCCGTTGTCGCCGGCTGTTGAGAGAACCTGACGCTCCAGAGCGATAAGCACTGCCAGTGCATCCAGTACATAGGCCAGACCCTTTTCTCCACTTGTCACTACGTCGAGCTCTGAGAGTTGTGCCTGCTTGAGGTAAGCAGAGAAGCGGTGCTCCGGAGTTTTGCCTAACTGAAGGATGCGCTCAGCTATTTCGTCTATCTTAGTTGCCACATCGTCGTACATCTTCTCGTATTCCTCATGCAGAACGAAGAAACCGTGTCCTTTGATGTTCCAGTGCAGATTGCGGAGGTTGGTGTAGTGTACTTGAAACTCTGCAAGCAGCTGCGCGAGAGCGTTGGTAACCTGTACGTTGTCATTCAGTCCTGTTGTTGTTAATGTAGTCTTCATAATTCTTATTGTTTTGTGGGTTATTACTTTTTTTCTTTTCTCTGGTGCAAAGATAGTAACACCTTCCCATATCCACAACAGATAATATTTATAGGCCTATAGATGCTATCTATAATATGACTTAATACATTGATAACCAATGATATATGCTAATGATGAAAAGATAATGGAAAAGCCATTTTTCTTTTTCCGTGTTGCGGCAGAGTAGTATGTATGATTCTCTATTTATGGATAATTATCTGTATCCTGCCATCGGTAAGGGCTTGGCTTTCTTGTCTTAACCTGATATCCAATGGCATCCACGTCATGCACGCCATAGATTTCTTCTGCCAGTGAAGCAACCTTCATAAACAGTGCGTAAGAGTATAGGGCTTCCTAAATGTGATTGGTGAGTAATGGGTGGGATGTGGGTGGAATGTTTTTTGCTATGGTATAGCTTGTATCTTCTTGATATATAGTCTATTATGAGAAGGGTGGAATGGGTGGAATAGGTTTTGGTTAAAACTTTTGTTAAATGGGGCTCCTTATGCGGGCATACTGTTACTCTGTTGTCTAAACTTATTTCAGGATTGATGCTGTGAGTAACTTGCTGCTTTAAGCACCAACAGAAAGTATGTTTTGGAGGCATTATTTTCAACTCTTTGTTTCCTTGGCAAGGCGCGAGTAGTGCGTCTGTCAGCATCTGATTGTTTACATGTCTGTTCCTGCTCCGGAAGTTAAATGGTGGGTTTTGGACGATAAGGAGGTTGTTTATGCCATGCTCTGATAAGTAATATGGAAAATAAAAATAGGAAAAAGGCGCATTACTCCATTATTTTTATGTACTTTTGCACGGAATATGTGCCTTTGGCACCTATGCGACAACAGACATGCTTCGAATTAAGAAACTTGATATCTTCATAGCCAAGCAGTTTTGCTTGCTTTTTGCCGCAACCTTCTTCATCAGCCTCTTTGTGCTGATGATGCAGTTTCTTTGGCGGTACGTGGATGAGCTGATAGGCAAAGGTCTCTCTGTGGAGGTGCTGGCCCAGTTCTTCTGGTACATGGCCTTGATGATGGTTCCTCAGGCCCTGCCCCTGGCCGTACTGTTGTCGTCACTCATCACTTTTGGTAATCTCGGAGAGAGCAGTGAGCTCACGGCCATCAAGGCATCGGGCATATCGCTTATGCAGACCTTCCGCTCGCTGGCTTTCATCAGCGTGTTGGTGACGCTGGGCTCTTTTTATTTCCAGAACAACATTGGTCCGATGTCACAGATGAAGCTCACGCAGCTCATGATATCGATGAAGCAGAAGAGTCCGGAGCTTGAGATACCGGAGAGCCAGTTTTATGACGGCATACCCCAGTGCAACATCTACGTTCAGAAGAAAGACCTGAATACGGGCAAGCTGTATGGCATCATGATATATAGGATGACAGACAGCTATGAGGATGCGTCTATCATACTGGCCGATTCGGGTATGTTACAGTCTACGGCAGAGAAGAAACACCTGCTGCTGAACCTGTGGAGCGGCGAATGGTTTGAGAATATGCGTTCGCAAGAGCTGGCAGGAAGTGCCAGTGTGCCTTATAGGAGAGAGTCGTTTGTGCATAAGCGCATTGTGCTGGACTTTGACGGCGACTTTAATCTCACCGATGTGGCGGGGCTGGGCAACAACGCCCGGACAAAGAGTCTGGCAAAGATCAATCATGATGTAGACTCGCTCAACCATCAGTATGACAGTATCGGCAATGCCTACTATAAGGATATGCAATACACGGTGTATTCGCAGGCCAAGCTCAATGGCCGACAGATGAAGCAGGCTGCGGCTCTTGCCGCTTCGCCCAAAGAGGATATAGACACCGTGTTCAGCCATCTGAGTGCCGACAGACAGCAGCAGGCCGTGCAGAACGCCATGTCTACGGCACAGATGGAAGTGAGCGACCTGGAGTTTAAGAGTATGCTTACCAGCGACGGCGACAAGATTATCCGAATGCACCAGATAGAAGCCATCAACAAGTTTACGCTGGCTCTGTCGTGTTTGATATTCTTCTTCATAGGCGCTCCGCTGGGAGCCATCATCCGGAAAGGTGGATTGGGCGTGCCCATCATCATATCGGTCATCGTGTTTATCGTGTACTATGTGCTCGACAACACGGGCTATCGTATGGCCCGGCAGGGCGCTTGGGCTATATGGTTCGGCAAGGGCCTGTCGCCTGCCGTGCTCATTCCTCTGGCCATATTCTTTACCTACAAGGCCAACAACGACTCGGCCGTGTTTAATATGGATGTTTATCGCAACTTGATGATGCGCATGCTGGGCCTCAGGCTGAAGCGGCATCTGGCCGGCAAGGAGGTTATTATTCAAGATCCTGACCTGCCTGCTGATGTCAGTAAGCTGGAGAATATCACGCAGCGTGTGGTGGATTATAACAAAGAGCATAACCTGAAGTCGCTGCCCAATGTGATAAACGTGTTCTTCAGATACCGTCCCGACCATGAAGTAGAGGCCATCAGCAATGACTTGGAGACCGTGATAGACGACTTGAGCAATACACGCGACCGCTATGTGCTGTCGTATCTCAATGCCTATCCCGTGCTGGCTGTCAAGGCTCATACCCGTCCCTTTGAGCGCAGGTGGCTCAATATTCTGGCTGCCGTGATAGTGCCTGCCGGCATATTCTTCTACTTGCGCATGTGGATATTCAGGCTCCGACTTTATCATGACCTTACGGTTATCAAGTCTACCAATGAAGCACTGATAAAGCATATAAAAGAGTCGGCAAAGAAGAAGGCCGACAGACAAAAGATAGGATAAGACAAAGTAATCATATATATATTAATAAGGTAACAAATACAGGAGATACAGATATGGAAGATATAAAGCTGAACAGCATTGAAGAGGCTGTGAAAGACTTCAAAGAAGGCAAGTTTGTGATTGTAGTTGATGATGAGGATCGTGAGAACGAGGGCGACCTGATTATCGCGGCAGAGAAGATAACCACCGAGAAGGTGAACTTCATGCTGAAGCATGCCCGTGGCGTGCTTTGCGCGCCTATCACCATCAGCCGTTGCGACGAGCTCGACTTGCCCCATCAGGTGCAAGACAACACCTCTATGCTTGGCACCCCGTTCACGGTTACGGTGGATAAGCTGGAGGGATGCACCACCGGCGTGTCGGCACACGACCGCGCCGAAACTATCAAGGCTTTGGCCGACCCCGCCTCTACGCCACAGACCTTCGGACGCCCGGGACACATCAATCCTCTCTATGCGCAAGACAACGGCGTGTTGCGTAGAAGCGGACACACAGAAGCTGCCATAGACCTCTGTAAGATGGCAGGGCTCTATCCCGCCGGCGCCTTGATGGAGATTATGAACGAAGACGGCACCATGGCACGGTTGCCACAGTTGGTGGAGTTTGCCCATAAGTATGACTTAAAGGTTATCTCTATTAAGGATATGATCTCGTTCAGGTTGAAGACAGAATCGCTCATCGAGGTGGGCGATGAGGTAGACCTGCCCTCTATCTATGGCCACTTTCACCTGATACCTTTCCGCCAGACCAGCAACGGGCTGGAGCACATGGCCCTCATCAAGGGCTCTTGGGAGCCAGAAGAGCCTATCCTGGTGCGTGTGCACTCATCTTGCGCTACGGGCGATATACTGGGAAGTATGCGTTGCGATTGTGGCGAGCAGTTGCACAAGGCCATGCAGATGATAGACAAAGAGGGCAAGGGCGTGCTTATCTATATGCAGCAAGAAGGCAGAGGCATCGGCTTGATGAACAAAATTTCGGCTTATAAGCTGCAGCAGGAGCAAGGTTACGACACCGTGGATGCCAATATCCATCTGGGCTTTAAGCCAGACGAGCGCGACTATGGATGCGGCGCGCAGATGCTGCGCCACCTGGGCGTACACAAGATGAGGCTTATGACCAACAATCCTACCAAGCGTGTGGGACTGGAAGCCTACGGTCTGGAAATCGTAGAGAACGTTCCTATTGAGGTGACGCCCAATAAATATGACTATAAATATCTGAAAACGAAGAAAGAACGCATGGGGCATGACCTCCACCTTTAAGAAACAAGCTTAGCCACACATGTGCTTCGTGAATTACATTTTCATGAAAAATCAAAATAAAGTGGCAAAAACTTCGTTATTATTTAATAAAATGAGTATTTTTGCATTGCAAAACCATCGAAACAAGTAAAAATGGTAAAATTATCAGATAGGTTAAACAGGTTGGCACCTTCTGCAACATTGGCAATGTCGCAGAAGAGTGCTGAGTTGAGGGCACAGGGAGTTGATGTCATCAATATGAGTGTTGGCGAGCCAGATTTCATGACGCCCGACTTCATTAAGAAGGCCGGAAAGAAGGCTATAGATGACAACTACTCAAAATATTCTCCCGTTCCCGGCTATCTCTCTTTGCGTGAGGCTATATCTGAAAAGCTTAGCAAGGAGAATGGACTGAGCTATTCGCCGGCAGAGATTATAGTAGGCACCGGCGGCAAGCAAGGGGTTTGCAATACCTTTATGGCCCTCGTCAACCCTGGCGATGAGGTCGTGATACCAGCACCTTACTGGGTGAGCTATCCTCAGATGGCCAAATTGGCCGGGGGCACACCCGTCGTATTGCCTACAGGCATAGAAAACGACTTTAAGATAACGGCCGATCAGCTGGAGCAAGCCATCACGCCTCGCACCAAGCTGCTGGTTATCTGCTCGCCCAGCAATCCTACGGGTAGTATCTATACAGCCGAAGAGTTGGAGAGCCTTGCCAAGGTGGTATTGTCACACGACGACTTATACGTACTGTCTGATGAGATATACGAACATATAAATTATGTGGGAAGCCATGCCAGTATAGCCCAGTTCCCCGGTATGAAGGAGCGCACCATCGTGTGCAACGGCGTGAGCAAGGCTTATGCCATGACAGGTTGGCGCCTGGGTTGGGTGGCCGCGCCAGAGTGGATAGTGAAAGGCATGAGCAAACTGCAGGGGCAGTACACCAGCGGAACAAGTTCTGTGAGCCAGATGGCAGCCCTGGCAGCCTATAAGGGCGACCAGGAATGCGTAGAGGATATGCGTATCGCCTTTGAGCGCAGACGCAATCTCATCGTGAGCCTGGCTAAGGACATACCCGGACTTGTGGTGAATGTTCCGCAAGGAGCTTTCTATCTCTTCCCCAAGTGCAGCTCGTTCTTTGGTAAGACAGACGGCAAGCGCGTGATAAACAATTCCACCGACTTTGCCTTGTACCTCCTCGAAGAGGGTAGGGTGGCCACTGTGGCAGGCGATGCCTTTGGCGATCCGAACGGCTTCCGCATGAGCTATGCCACAAGCGATGACAATATTCGCGAGGCTATGAAGCGCATGAAAGAGGTTCTGGCTAGGTTGCACGATTAATTATCAATGGAAAATCAGGAAAAAATACCAGTTCCGGCTAGTTAAATCTTCTTAATTCCTATGGTTGTTCCCTTTTAATTGCTACCTTTGCGCATACCAATGAAGAGGGAGACTGTTTGGATGCTACCTGGACATAAAATCGAAAGACAACACTTCAGACAATTATAAACAATTTAATTCATTAATAACTAAAATTTTAAAACTTATCAATTATGGCAACTACACAACAAAAAGCAGCCCCCAAGAAAAAATCTGAGGGCTTCAAGGGAGTTAGAGGCGCATTCTGGATTATCGTCGTTTGCGCTATTATCGCATTCGTTCTGTTCTTCAGCTGGTTTGGATCACCCATGCACTTCGCTGATGCTACCAAGACACAGCCTACAGACGTTTGGGGTACAATCTTCAAAGGTGGCGTAGTCGTTCCTGTTATCCACACTCTGTTGCTCACCGTTATCGCAATGTCTATCGAGCGTTGGCTCGCTCTGAAGACCGCATTCGGCAAGGGTTCGCTTCCTAAGTTCGTGGCTAACATCAAGGCTGCTCTCAACGCAAACGATTTGGCTAAGGCTCAGCAGCTTTGCGACAAGGAAGGCGGTTCTGTAGCTAACGTGGTGAACGCTTCTATCGCTGCTTACAACGATATGGACCACGGTGCAAACGCTAACCTGCGCAAATCACAGAAGGTTGCAAAGATTCAGCAGGCTCACGAGGAGGCTACACAGCTTGAGATGCCTACTCTGACCATGAACCTTCCTATCATCGCAACTATCGTTACACTGGGTACTCTTACCGGACTTCTCGGAACTGTGACCGGTATGATCCGTTCATTCTCCGCTTTGTCTGCTGGTGGTGGCGCTGACTCTGCAGCTCTGTCACAAGGTATTTCTGAGGCACTTATCAATACTGCTTTCGGTATCGCAACATCTTGGTGCGCCGTTGTTTCTTACAACTACTTCACCAATAAGGTCGACAAGCTCACTTTCGCTCTCGACGAGGTAGGTTACTCAATTGCTCAGACATACGAAGCTAACCACACAGAAGAGGCTTAATTTTTGCTAACCCTTTAAATTACTATCGCTATGGGTAAAGTAAAAATTAAGAAGAGTGACGTCTGGATCGATATGACACCTATGTCGGATGTCATGACCCTGTTGCTTACCTTCTTCATGCTGACTTCTACGTTCGTTAAGAACGAGCCAGTGAAGGTGAACACTCCTGGGTCTGTTTCTGAGATTAAGGTGCCTGAGAACGGCGTGTTGACCATCCTGGTGAGTCCTGAAAAGAACGCTGCCGGACAACCGACAGGTGAAGGCCAGGTGTTTTTGCAGATAGATAATACCGACATTCTGGGATCTACCCTCGACGGTATGACCTCACAGTTCGGTGTCTCTCTGAGTTCTAAGCAGATTTCTACCTTCAAGTCGGAGTCTACCTTCGGCGTTCCAATGAAGGAATTGTCTACTTATTTGGCTGCTTCTAGCCAGGTTCGTTCAAAGACATTGCCTACAAAGGGTATTCCACTCGACTCCATCAAAGGTGGTATGAGTGAGTTCCAGCAGTGGGTGAATGCCGCACGTACAGCTGATGAGAAGATTAAGATCGCTATCAAGGCTGACGCGTCAACTCCTTACAAGACAGTCAAGAAGGTGATGAGCGAGCTCCAGGATATGGATGAGAACCATTACTATATGATTACACAGCTTAAGAAAGAGGAGGACGCATAAAAATGGCAAAGGAATCAAAATCTAAGCAGAAGAAGATGAATGTCCGCGTAGACTTTACGCCTATGGTGGATATGCTCATGCTTCTTATCACGTTCTTCATGCTGTGTACGACATTGAGCAAGCCCCAGACCATGGAGCTTACCATGCCAAGTAATGACCAGAACATCCAAGAGAACCAAAAGAATGAGTCGAAGGCTTCTGAGACCATCACACTCTATATAACCGAGGGTAATAAGATTTACTATGGTGAGGGTGTTCCTCAGTACGACAATCCTGCATGGATCAAGGAAACTACTTGGGGCAATGATGGTATTCGTAAAGTATTGCGCGAGCATGCTACCGGATCAGGTGTTAAGCCTGTGAAGAGAATCGAGCTTGCCGTGAAGGAACTACAAGCCGAGAAGGCAAAGAATCCAAAGCTGTATCCCGATAGTATCTATCAGGAGAAGCTGAACAAGATTAAGTCCGGACAGCTTCCCGACGGCGAGAAGATCGAAACTCTTACCATCGTGATCAAACCAACCGACAATTCTTCTTATAAGAATATGGTCGACGCTCTCGATGAGATGCAGATATTAAGTATTGGTACTTATGTCATCGACAAGATTACACCCGACGATGCCAAGCTTCTTAAGTCTAAAGGCATTGCCATGTAATGGAGGTGATTAAGTTTAACAATTTAAAGTAAGAACAACAATGGCAAAAATAGATCTATACGATCCTAAATGGATCGATATGGTTTTCGCCGATAGAAATAAAGCCTACGGTGCTTACAAGCTCCGTATGGGAACTTCTTCGCGAAACATTAAGGCGTTGGTGATTCTGCTTGTAGCTGCTGCCATCGTGGGTGGTTTCCTCATCTACAAAGTACAAGCTCAAAAAGCAGAAGAAGCACGCCAGGCTTACATGGAGCAGTTGGAACTCTCCAAGCTCCAGGAGCAGGCTAAGAAAGAGCAGAAAAAGAACGAGCCGAAGATTCAACCTAAGGTTGAACCTAAGAAGGAAGTGCCAAAGGTACGTGAGACCGTGAAGTTCACCGCTCCTGTCATCAAGAAAGATGAACTGGTGAAGAACCAGATCAACCTTCAGGAAATTGAGAAGAAGGTGAAGGAAGGTGCTGCTGCCGGTGCTGAGAACCAGGAAGGTACAACCTCTCGTATCGACCCGGGTTTGAGAAACGACATCGCTGTTAACGTACCGCCACCCGCACCAAAGGCCGAAGCTCCTAAGGCAGAGGTTACACAACAGGTTGAGAACAAGGTGTTCGACGTTGTTGAGCAGATGCCTTCATTCCCTGGTGGTAACGGTGCTCTGATGGCATGGCTGAACAAAAACATCTCTTATCCTGCAGCTGCAGCTGAGAATGGTATTCAAGGCCGTGTAATCGTAGCCTTCGTCGTTGAGCGTGATGGTTCAGTAACCGACGTTCACACCGTTCGTTCTGTTGACCCGTCACTTGACCGTGAGGCTGAAAGCGTTGTAAGACGTATGCCTCGTTGGACTCCGGGTAAACAAAATGGTCAGGCTGTACGTGTGAAATATAACGTACCTGTTACTTTCAGACTTCAGCAATAATATTGTTTTAATATGAAAAGATCTATATTCTACATCTTTGTAGGATTGATACTGTCAACCGCTTTCTTCTCCTGCAATGGGCAGAAGAAGCCGGTTAACGGTAGAACAGATACACCTACGTCAGGGACGATTTCATTCGTCTCTGACGAGAGTTTTTCTCCTATAGTTGAAGAGCTGCGTCAGCAGTTTGAATTTGACTATCCTAAAGCTCATCTCAAACCCATCTATACAGACGAGATTACAGGTCTCAACATGATTAGAGACCTCAAGACTTGTCTGCTCATCACCTCTCGTGCACTGAAGCCCAGTGAACTAGCTTATCTCAAATCCAAGAATCAGGTGCCTTCTGTATTTCCTATCGGATACGACGGGCTGGCTCTTATTGTCAATCCCAATAACTCTGACACCTGCATAACGGTGGATAACTTTAAGCGAATACTTCTTGGCAAGGCCACGAAATGGAACCAAGTAGTAAAAGGATCCAAACGAGGAGAGATTGAAGTAGTGTTTGATAACGCGCATAGTGCTACACTTCACTATGTGGTAGACTCTATCCTCCACGGTCATCCTATTAATAGTCCCAACATTGTTGCTGCCAAGAACAGCAAGGCTGTGATCGACTATGTTCATAACACTCCTAATGCCATTGGTATCATTGGCTCCAATTGGTTGAACGACAGGGGTGATACGACGAACACTACTTTTAAGAAGAATGTTCATGTCATGTCGGTTAGCATCATGAAAGAGGCTACTCCGATGAACAGTTGGAAGCCTTATCAGGCCTATCTCTTGGACGGCCGCTATCCGTTCGTGCGAACTATATATGCTATATGTGTTGACCCACAACAGGCTTTACCTTGGAGCTTCGCCAACTTCCTCACTAGTCCGCGTGGTCAGCTCATTATCTTCAGGGCCGGTTTACTGCCATACCGTGGTGATATTCAGATCAAACCGGTTGAAATAAAGAATCAGTAAGTTTTTATCTTTTAAGACATAAGCAATTACATCCACAACTATTAAAGGTTTACGATTATGAAAGCAATAAAATATCTTTGTTCAGTTGCGCTGGTTTTGGGCTTATCAGCGCCCGTTATGGCTCAGGAGGTTGATTATGGTACAGCTCTTGAACCCATTTCAAAAGCCCTGAAGGCAAATCCTAGTTTTGATGCTGTAAAAGGCTTAGTGAAAGATTATCAGAAGAATTACAAGAAAGATCCCGCTGCATTGGTGTCTCTTGGTAATACGTTCCTGTCTGCTAAGCTTTATGATCAGGCCAATGCCATGGCCGACCTGGCATTGAAGCGTGATAAGAATTATGGCGATGCGTTCATCCTGAAAGGTGACATCGAAGCTATGAAGGACGAAGGTGGCGATGCAGCTATGTGGTATAACCAATGTATGCAGCTTGATCCTAAGAACCCAACCGGTTATCTCCGTTACGCTTCTGTATATCGTAAGCGTGCTCCGGAAGAGGCTGCCAAGGCTCTTGATCAGCTTCGTACCATCTTGCCCGACTATCCTGTAGATGCTGAGGCAGGACACTCTTTCTATGTGGCTGAGAAGTATGACAAGGCTTGGGAAAGCTATTCCAAGTCAAATATGGACAAGCTCGATGAGTATAAACTCAGTGAGTATGCCATAGCTGGTTATGTCTTGAGTAAGTTTGATGACAGTTATAAGGTAGCATCTTTCGGTGCCAAGAAGTTCCCTAAGAACATTACGCTCAACCGTGTCGCTCTGTGGAATGCTGTAGACCTGAAGAAATATCCCGAGGCTATAGAATATGCTAAGGCTGTTTTGGCTTGCGATGGTGACAAGTCTACCCGTGACTATATGTATTATGGCAATGCTTTGCTTGCTACTCAGCAGTGGCAGGATGCCATCACTCAGTTCGAGGCTGCACTGAAGCTTGATCCTAATAACGCTGAACCTTTGGAGAAGTTGTCTGAGGCTTACACCGGCTTAGGTCAAGAGGATAAGGCTTTGGATTATTCAGAGCAATACATGTCTAAGGCTAAGAACATCTCTGTCAGCGATTATGCCCGTCTTGCAGGCATCTACACTCAGAAAGGCAACTATGATAAGGCCATCTCTGTATATGAGTCTATAGCTCAGAAGTTCCCGTCCGTAGCAGGCTGGGCTTACCTCCTTGCCGGTTCTACTGCTGCTAAGGCTGATAAGACCGAGGCTAAGTCTGTGCCTTACTATGAGAAGATTGTTTCTTTGTTGGAGAACAAGGCCGACCGTGATGCTGATGAGACAGGTTATCTGAAGAGCGCTTATCAGAACCTTGGTTACTATTATTGGGGAACCAAGAATGATTTGGAGGCTGCTAAGCCTTACTACGAGAAGCTTTACAAACTTGATCCTAATGACAAGGGTGCTAAGGCAGCCCTGGGTATTAAGGACTAATCTTTGATAAAGAATAATATAAAGAAGCGGTTTCAATTTATTTGGAGCCGCTTCTTTATATTACCATTTTGCGACATTAACTTTCATTATTTTGATGTTTTTGTTTGATATTTTGCTTTTCGAACAATAAAATCGAACATTCTTTAATTTTTTCAGAATATTTTGTTGTATCTTTGCACTTAGCTTGTTTGCGTTGGATGCGTGTTTTCATGCAGCTACATGCTCGTCCTTCCATTCTTGCTACATCTTTCTAGTATATGTTTTCAGCTGCATGGTAAAAGTTCACAGCATGCTAAAATCTACACTTTTTGCATCTTTTCTGCTGTTTGCAGCTTCTTCAGTCTGCAATGCTCAGCAAATAGACAGCTTGGTTGTGTCGAATGGTTCGGGTGACAAGGCTTTTCTGTTGGATGATGTCCGGCGTATTGATTTCAGTTCTGATGGTATGACAGTTGTCAGTCGTAGTTCTAGTGATCAAGTATTCGCCTTTTCTGACATCAACAAAGTTCTTTTCGGTGGTTCTACTACTGACATTCGATCTGTTTCAGGCAAGGTTAATCCATCCCTTCTTCTACGTTTAACCAATCAGGGTAATCTTCTACGTGTTGATGGTTGGGATAAGTTTAAGAGCATTCAAGCTGACATTTACAAGGTCAACGGAACCGAAGTAAAGTCTTTCAAGCAATGGAATGGCGAAGATATAGATATATCTTCTTTGCCCCATGGCGTTTATATTATTAAGTTAGGTTCACAAGCCGCAAAGTTTAACAAGTAAACAGACAATTAGATTATGAAAAAAATATTACTTTCAGCATTGTTCTTCTGCATTACCCTTCTTGGTTTTGCACAGTCTCGTTCAGCACTTATCCACCTCAAATCGGGTGAGGTAAAAGAGTTTGATGTTGCTAATATCGACAGTATCACTTTCACTGATGCCGTTACTTATGATAAGCAGTTAACGGCAACTCAGAGCTTAGGTATCTATTATGGAGGAGGTCAATATCTTGTTGAGCTCAGCGACCAGCCCATAAGTTCCAACGGTCTTCCTACGCAAGCAGGTCAGGTCATCGTACGTTTCATTGCTTTTGGCGTTGATGATGCCGACAGCCGTAATGCCAAGTTGCCTTCAGGTCGTTATACCCCTGCTACAACGTTTGCTCCCGGCACCCTCTATAATTCTTCCAGTTCACTCCAGGCCATGGTATGCACTGGTCTCGATAGTGTGGGAGCGCCTCTTGGCTATACCATTCCTTTTGACAAGACTGCTGTTGCCAATGTAGAGTATAAGAGTGACGGCACGTATGCCATTGATTTCAAGGGTCAATGCTCCTCTAAGTTAGACGGTGCTGCCTTCCAGAATATCCATGTCACCTATGATGGTGCTATATCATTTGACAATCAAGATCCTAAGTCCTACGAGCTGCTGGACAAGGATGTTGTCATGGTTCCCACTGGCAGCGCCATAGGTTACAGTAATGTAGCAGGCAGTTATGGTGACTATAGTTGCACGTTCTATAACACTCCTTTAGACGATGAAAAATTTGTTATTGGTGCAGGCGAATTGATGAATCTTGAACTTCTTACCCCTGAGGCTCAGCCAATGGATCTTTCCAAACTGGCAGGCACTTATACCGTGACTTCAGCTCTTGAGGGCCCCTGGGCTCCCGGCAATTGGCTTGACGGTCAGCTTTATGAGTACTATGGCACCTATATGCCCCTTGGAACCTATTATTCTACCTACGATGCCAACGGCAACAAGACAAACATGAACGGCTTTGCCCGTAGCGGCAGTGTTGTTGTCACTGTAGAAGGTGATGACGTTACCTTCAATTGTGACCTTGTAGCCGAGGGTGGTCATACCATCAAGATGAACTATACGGCCAATAAGAGCGCTTTCGTAGACCAAAGTGCCAGCAGTGGCGCCCCTGTGGCCAACAAGTCTTCTAAGAAGAACTCTTTCGGCAGGCTTACAGCACCTGTCAACGTTCGCGCTCACCAGTCTGCTCTTCGCCTTGTGAAGCAACAGTAAGTAGTCGCTACATATCCTATTTGTCTTTCTGCCCCTGCAAGTCTCGTGTCTTGCAGGGGCTCCTTTCTGTTATGGCTCTCTACATCTGGTCGTAGCTATGCTTTTCTTATTTCTCTATATAGTGCTTTTTACCTTCTAAAAGTATGTGTTTTGCGTTGTAAGAATGCCTTTCTTGATAAGTAAAAGAATGGGTTTTACTTGGCTTATTCAATCTCGTCTCTTTTCTAATCCGTTTTTTGTTTTTTTGCTCTTTGTTAGTTTGTTTTACTTGTTTCCCTTTCCTGTTTAGTCTAACTACTGGCTTATAGCAAACCTAACTACTTTATATGCCGCACAAGTAAAATGGAGTTTATAGGTTATTTCTCACCTTTTCATCGTAAAAGTTCTCTGTGCTTTTACTTTATATGCTACCTCTTGTTTTTTTTGCTTTACTCTCATTGCGTCAGCCGAGCCAGTTTTTGAGTGCTTGTTATGTAGAGTTTTTTGACTTTATCCATTATTTCACCACATTGATTTATAAAAAGTTATCTCATTTAATTTATGTTTTTTTGCAGGTTTTTGCGCGTCTTATCAAGTTCTTTTTGTAACTTTGCATAATCTACAATAGATATTATATACGTATTAAATATTTTATTAAGTTACAAATGGCTGGAACAAAGCAAATTAAGACCGCTCTTATATCGGTCTTTCACAAGGATGGTCTTGAGGACCTTCTTGCCAAGTTGAATGAGGAGGGGGTTAAGTTTCTAAGCACAGGAGGCACCCAGAAGTTCATAGAGTCGCTGGGCTATCCTTGTCAGAAAGTAGAGGAAGTAACCACTTATCCCTCTATTCTGGGCGGCAGAGTGAAGACGCTTCATCCTAAAATCTTCGGTGGTATCCTTGCGCGCCGCGACAATAAGGGTGACCAAGAGCAGATGAAGCAATATGACATACCTGCCATCGATTTGGTTATTGTAGACCTTTATCCTTTTGAGCAGACTGTTGCCAGTGGTGCCAGCGAGCAAGACATCATTGAGAAGATTGATATAGGTGGCATCTCTCTTATTCGTGCCGGAGCCAAGAACTTCAATGATGTTGTCATCGTGCCCAGCAAGGCAGAATATCCTGTTTTGCTTGACATTCTCAACCACAAGGGCGCAAAGACCGAGATAGAGGATCGCCGCATACTGGCAGAGCGCGCCTTCGGCGTAAGCAGCCATTACGATACAGCTATTCACAACTGGTTTATGCAGAACGCCTGACCGTCTCAACATTCCATCTAACAGGTATTATTAATAGGAAAATCTAAATATAGAAATGGGATTCTTTTCTTTTATCCAAGAAATAGCCATGGATCTTGGTACCGCTAATACCATTATTATTAGTGACGACAAGATTGTGGTTGATGAGCCATCAGTTGTTGCGCTCGACAGACGCACCGATAAGATGATTGCCGTGGGTACGGCTGCTAAGCTCATGTATGAGAAAACGCACGACAACATTCGTACCATACGCCCTCTGCGTGATGGCGTGATAGCCGACTTCACCGCTTGCGAGCAGATGATGCGCGGCCTTATCAAGATGGTTCACACGGGTCGCAGAATTTTCTCGCCCTCACTCCGTATGGTTATCGGCGTTCCCTCAGGTTCTACTGAGGTTGAGCTGCGTGCCGTTCGTGACTCTGCCGAGCACGCCGACGGCCGCGATGTTTACCTTATCTTCGAGCCTATGGCAGCTGCCCTGGGCATCGGCATCGACGTTGAGGCACCAGAAGGCAACATGATTGTTGATATAGGTGGTGGCAGCACCGAGATTGCCGTCATCTCATTGGGTGGCATTGTGTCTAACAACTCCATTCGTGTGGCCGGCGACGACCTCACTGCCGACATACAAGACTATATGAGCCGCCAGCACAATGTGAAGGTGAGCGAGCGTATGGCTGAGCGTATCAAGATAAATGTGGGCTCTGCCTTGACCGACTTAGGCGACGAGGCTCCCGAAGACTATATCGTTCATGGTCCTAACCGCATCACCGCACTGCCTATGGAGGTTCCTGTTTGCTATCAGGAGATAGCTCACTGTCTGGATAAGACGGTAGCCAAGATAGAGAATGCCGTGCTCTCAGCCCTTGAGAACACTCCGCCAGAGCTCTATGCCGACATTGTGAAGAATGGCATCTGGCTCAGTGGTGGCGGCGCTTTGCTGCGTGGCCTCGACCGTCGTCTGCAAGACAAGATCAGCATACCGTTCCATATCGCCGAAGATCCGCTTCATAGCGTGGCTATAGGTGCCGGTATCGCATTGAAGAATGTAGACCGTTTCTCCTTCCTCATGAGGTAACAAGGAGATGCACAACCTATCGGAGTTTCTTTCGAAGAATAAGCACTGGTTCCTATTGGTGCTGTTGGAGGTGGCAAGCCTTGTGCTTCTGTTCCACAACAACAGCTACCAGGGCTCCGTGTGGTTCTCTTCTGCCAATGAGGTTGCAGGCCGGGTGTTGCAGGCCGAGTCGCATGTGCGCTCGTTTTTTGGCATGGCCAAGATAAACGAAGAGCTCACCCAGCGTAACATCTACCTTGAGCAGCAGGTGCGCATCCTCACCAATAAGATGTCGGCCAAGGGCGATAGTGCCTCTTTCCTCAGACTCAGCAGGCTCCAGGCGCTTAGCGATGTGAAGCTCATTCCCGCCAAGGTGGTGAGCAACTCGCTCGACAAGGCAGAGAACTTCATCACAATAGACAAGGGATCAGCCGATGGCGTGCACAAGGACATGGGCGTTGTCTGTGGCACAGGCATCGTGGGCATCGTCTATTTGGTGTCAGCCCATTACTCCGTAGTCATTCCGGTGCTCAACGTGAAGTCCAACATCAGCTGTGCCATCAAGGGTCGCGGCTACTTTGGCTATTTGCATTGGTCGGGTGGCGCGTGCGATGTGGCATGGCTTGACGATGTTCCCCGTCATGCTCATTTCAAGCTGGGCTCGGCCATAGTCACCAGTGGCTATTCGGCAGTGTTCCCTCCCGGCATGTTGGTGGGCAAGGTGCTGCATGTGTATAACTCAGAAGATGGCTTGTCTTATCGTCTCATGGTGAAGCTTTCAACCGACTTCTCGCGTCTTCGCGACGTCTGCGTCATCTCCACGCCTCACATGAGTGAGCAGCGCGTCATGTTGCAGGCGGCCCAGGACTCGCTCAAGCAGAAGCCCAATTCATAGCTATGTGCTCTCGAAAGAATATAATATGTGTGAACAATTAATGCGTGAAGTATGAACATAGATTTCCTTAAAAAGCTCATGCTCTTCCTGGTTTTCTGTCTCGTACAGGTACTGGTGCTGGGACACATCCATCTGTTGGGTGTGGCCACACCCTTGCTGTATGTGTACTTCATACTCCTTATGCCTCGCAATTATCCCAAGTGGGGCATCCTTTTGTGGGCGTTTTGCATGGGTGTCATCATCGACACCTTCTCCAATACGGCAGGTGTGGCCTCGGCCAGCCTAACCCTTATAGGCGCCCTCCAACCCTATGTGCTTGAGGCCTTTGTGCCCCGCGACTCAGCCGATGACCTGGTGCCCTCACACAAGTCGCTGGGTGCAGGTGCCTTTATGTACTATAGCTTCCTCATCACGCTCATTTATTGCCTGCTTTTCTTCACGCTGGAGATGTTCAGCTTTTTCAATCTGCTCTTCTGGGCAGAGTGTGTTGCAGGCAGTCTGGTCATCACCTTGCTCCTCATTCTTGTTGTAGAGAATGTGCGGAAGGTGTGAGGAGGCCGTGGCACTACGGTACATTTACAATATGTAACTAACAGACTGTATGAAGGATTTCAACCTTGAAAAGAGGCGTTATGTGCTTAGTGGCATTGCCGCAGGCATTGTTGTAATATATCTCTTGCGGTTGTTCACGTTGCAAATCATGAGCGACGACTACCGTAAGAGCGCTGACTCCAACGCCTTTCTCAAGAAGATAGAGTTCCCTTCGCGTGGCACTATCGTAGATCGCAAGGGCCGGTTGCTTGTCTACAACCAGCCCGCTTACGACATTATGGTGGTGATGAACGAGGAGAGCGGGCGACTCGACACCACAGATTTCTGCCAGTCGCTTGGCATTACCAAGCAGTATTTCGTGAAACGCATGAACGACATCAAGGACACACGCAAGAATCCGGGTTATTCGCGTTTCACCCAGCAGCTCTTTATGAGTCAGATTTCCGACACCGTCTTCAGTGCCTTTCAAGAGAAGCTATATCGTTTTCCGGGCTTCTACGTGCAGCGTCGCAGCGTGCGACAGTATCAGCGTCCCATCGCGGCCCATGTCTTGGGCGATGTGGCTGAGGCCTCGCAGAGCGATATAGAGCTTGACAACTATTATCAGCCTGGCGATTATATTGGCAAGACCGGCATTGAGCGTACCTATGAGAAGGATTTGCGCGGGCAGAAAGGCATTCAGATCTTGCTTCGTGATGCCCACGGCCGCATACAAGGCAAGTATCAGAACGGTAAGTACGACCAGCGCCCCCGTCCCGGCCGCGACCTTCAGTTGGGTATTGATGCCGACTTGCAGGCTCTGGGCGAGCGCCTCATGGAGGGCAAGCTGGGAGCTATCGTAGCCATAGAGCCTCAAACGGGTGAGATATTGTGTATGGTGTCATCGCCCACGTACGACCCCCGCATGATGATAGGCAAGATGCGAGGCAAGTATCAGCACCAGATGGCCCTCGATCCGGCTAAGCCTTTGCTCAACAGAGGCATCATGGGGCAGTATCCTCCCGGCTCTACATTCAAGACTTCGCAGGCCGTTACCTATCTCACTGAGCACATCATCAACGCCCAGACCACAGAGTTTCCATGCCACCACGGCTTCTATTTCCGCGGTTTACACGTGGGATGCCACTCTCATCCCAGTCCGCTGTCGCTTGTTCCCGCCCTCAGCACGTCGTGCAATGCCTATTTCTGCTGGGGACTCTATTACATGCTGTCCAACCGCAAGTTGTATCCCACGCTCGATATTGCCATGAATCGCTGGCGCGACTACATGAAGAGCATGGGCTTCGGCTATAAGTTGGGCATCGACCTGCCCGGAGAGAAGCGTGGCATGATACCTAACGCCGAGTTTTATGATAATGCCTTTGGCAAGTGGAATCCGCTCTCCGTCATCTCCATCGCCATCGGTCAGGGCGAGGTTAACCTCACTCCGTTACAGATAGCCAACCTTTGTGCCACCATAGCCAACCGTGGTTATTACATCACGCCGCACGTGGTGCGCCACGTTCAGGGCGAGAAGCTTGACAAGAAATATACCGAGCGCCATTACACCATGGGTTCGCGCGCTGCTTACGAATGGGTGGTGGCCGGTATGCGTGCCTCTGTGCTGGGCGGAACCTGCCGCTCGGCCAACACCCCCATGTATGAGGTGTGTGGTAAGACGGGCACGGCGCAGAACCGCGGACGCGACCACTCGGCCTTCATGGGCTTCGCCCCGATGAACAATCCCAAGATAGCCATCGCCGTATATGTAGAGAATGGTGGCTTCGGTGCCGTCTACGGTGTGCCAATTGGCTCGCTCATGATAGAGCAATATCTCAATGGCAAGCTCTCTAAGAGCAGCATGGCCAAGGCTGCCGTCATGCAGAGCCGTCATATCAAGTATGGCTTTGACCGTCCGCTCACTCATGCCGACTCTTTGAAGCTCGACTCCATCAAGCGTATCAACGCCATCAAGGACTCTCTCAAGAAGGTGCAGGACGCCAAAGACCTTCAGCTCAAGAGCAAGCTGGCAGAGAAGGAGGCCAAGGAGAAGGAGCAGAAGAAGCAACAAAAGGGCAGCGAGCCTCTCAACGATCCGGCACTCATGCCGGAGGAAGAGGTGGGCATACGTACCGAGAAACGTAAGGAAACAGACAAAGAACCAAAGGATAAGAAATCAGACAAGAATGCTAAACACGAATCAGAGTGACAAGCAGCCCGGTGTGCTCCAGTCTCTAGACTGGTGGACCATCGGCATTTACCTCGCCTTGCTCGTCTTTGGATGGGTCAGCGTGTGTGGCGCAAGCTACACTTATGGGGATACCGACATCTTCAGTCTCTCCACACGGTCGGGCATGCAGATTGTTTGGATAGGCACCAGTATCTGTCTGGGCTTTGTGCTCCTCATGCTTGACGACCGGTTCTACGATACCTTTGCTTATGTGATATATGGTTTGTTCATGGTGTTGCTGTTTGTCACCATCTTCAACCCCCACGAAATCAAGGGCTCCCGATCGTGGCTGGTGCTCGGTCCGCTGCGTTTGCAGCCCGCAGAGTTTGCCAAGTTCGCCACGGCACTGGCCATTTCAAAGTACATGAGCTCCTATGGCTTCGACATACATAAGTGGAAAGACTTCTTCGGTGCGTGCCTCATCGTCATCGTACCCATGCTTTTCATAGTCGGTCAGCGTGAGACGGGCTCGGCTCTTGTCTACACTGCCTTCTTCCTTATGTTTTATCGTGAGGGCATGTCGGGCAGCTTCCTTTTCACCGGCGTGGCTATGGTCGTCTATTTCGTTGTAGGCATCAAGTACGAGAACGTGATGATGTGGGATCAGCACACCTCTGTGGGTAAGTTTGTGGTGCTTCTTCTCGTGCAGATATTCACCTCTGGCATGGTCTACACCTATCTCAAAGACCGCGCCGCCGCCCTTGGCATTCTGGCCTATTGTGTGGGTCTCACCCTGCTCTTCGTGCTCTTCTCCACCTTTGTCATACCTTTCGATGTGGTATGGGTGCAACTGGTACTTTCAGCCTTCCTCATCGGCTACCTTGTTTTTCAAGGTCTGAGCACCCGATTCATGCATTATTTCTACATAGCCCTGTTTGCTGTTGGCTCCGTGTTGTTTTTCTACAGTGCCGATTATGTGCTCAACGATGTCATGGAGCCTCACCAGCGCGTGCGTATCAATGTGCTGCTGGGCCTGGATGAAGATCCTGCGGGTGCCGGCTATAACGTTCATCAGAGCGAGATAGCCATTGGCTCGGGCGGCCTGGGTGGCAAAGGCTTCCTCAATGGAACGCAGACTAAGTTGAAGTTTGTGCCTGAGCAAGACACCGACTTTATCTTCTGCACCGTGGGCGAAGAGGAAGGGTTCTTAGGCTCGGCAGCCGTTCTGCTGCTCTTCCTGGCCCTTATTGTCAGACTGATGATGCTGGCTGAGCGACAACCCTTTAAGTTCGGAAGAGTCTATGGCTATTGTGTGGCCAGCATTTTCCTCTTCCATTTGTTCATCAATGTGGGCATGGTGCTCGGTCTGACCCCTGTCATCGGCATCCCGCTGCCCTTCTTCAGCTATGGTGGATCGTCGCTTTGGGGTTTCACTCTTCTGCTCTTCATATTCCTGCGTATAGATGCCGGGCGCAACCTCATCAGACAATAGGCATACTTCTGCTGTATAGAAGGGTCTTTCTGAAGCATGTTTGTCCTACCGTATCAGTAATTCAGCTGGGCAAACATGCAACTTTCAGTAGACGGATAGGCACAAGATATTTAAGAAGTCTGCGCGTCTTGCCTTTATGATCGTATTGGCATTCCGCATGATGTTGATAAATAATAAAGCAGGGAGCTTGTGCCCCCTGTTTTTAATAGCGGCAGATTGTTCGTGGTTTATGTTTTTCTACCAGCAATAAGCCAGTGATATTCCATTTACTTCTTTATCCATTTACGGCCATTGTAGATTACAATGCCCTTGTAGCCTTCGTCCACGCGATGACCAGCGAGGTTGTATATCTTTCCGTCAGAAGTTCTGATAGCGTCAGTGTTTGCAGCCTTGATGCCCGTAGCGTTATTTGCGCTGATGAGGATGTTTCCGGTGCCGAGCTGGTATGTGCCCTTATACTTGGCCAGAGTGCCATAAAAGAGCACCTCTTTGCCCTGCAGCATCTCGTTAATTACAATGTCTGAGGTATATTCGGCCTTGTTGAGATACAGTCCATAGTAAGCCTCTAAAGTCTGGGTGTTGGTTGTTCCGTCCTCGCTAATGGTTATGTTGGGACGTTTACATTTATGTTAAATTCTGTGAGTCGTTTTGCTATGAATATCCACAAATGGATGCAACTGGATGAAGTACTTGTACTCATCAAGCACCATATAGCATGACAATAAAGCCTGTTTGCAAGTTGAAATTGGCCACGAAACGGGTATGAAAGAAGTGATTTTTTGTATTCATACTCCGAAAACGCGAAAGTTTTGTTACCTTTGTACGGACAAGAAACGAGAATGAGGCATATTCATCATATCATATCTGCTTTTCTGACGCTGTTACTTCTTCTTCCTTCTGCCACGATGCTGGCAGAAAAAAGTTCGAAGGAGTTGCGTGCCATGGCCGACAAAAAGTATAATGCCGGCCAATATCCTGAGGCTCTGGATGACTATATCCGCGCCATGGAGCAGGCAGAGCGCGAGAAAGACTATCGCAACTGTGCCGCCTGCACCGGTTATATAGGCAACATATACGATGCCTACGGCGATTATAACAGTTGTGCGGCTTACTATGCGAAGGGCTATGCCCTGGCCAAACGCATTGGCGACAGCAATTTGCAGTCTAACTTTCTTACCAATCTTGTTACGGTGTACTGCAGGCTGGGCAACGTTAAGAAGGCTCATTATTATTATTCGTTGTCTTCAAAGACGCCCAATACGCAGGACAAAGACAGTTGGCGATATTATCTTTTGTATGACAAGGCTCGCATACTCACGGCAGAAAACCGTTTTTGGCAAGCTATAGCCGTGCATCGCCAAGCCGAGGAATATGCCCGCCGTCACGGTATGGACCCTGTGCGCATTCTATTTCAGATGAGTGAGATAGGCAATATATACGTGCGCATGGGCCAATATAAGGAAGCCATAAGCATGGGCCGGCGCTGTGAGGCCATGGCCGACAGCCTTCGTAACGGCGAACTGCTGGTGAACGCTTATAAGATGTTGGCCGATGCCTACTCGTTGGGGCATCAGGAGGCTAAGGCCAGGCTCTACCGGTCGCGCTTCTTCAGCTTGAGCGATTCGGTTTACAACATGCGCGAGTTCTTCAATGTGCGCCATAAGCTCAATGAATATGAAGACCGAGTAAATAATGAGAGGCTTAACAGGCTGCATGACCATATCTACATGCAGAACGCCATTATCTTTATAACAGTGGCTTTTCTGCTCGTTCTGGCCGTGCTCATCCTGTACATATACCGCAAAAACCGGCATCTGCTGGAGGCTCAACGCTTGCTTATCAGCAAGAACAGCGAGCTGGCTAAGCAAGACAAGCAGAACCAGCTTCTTTTGCAAGAGTATTTGCAGAAAGACGGAGGCTGCCTGTCGGAGAATGAGGATGAAGGTGCCGCACAGCGCGAACGCCCCATCTCTGAGGAGAACGAGCGCAGACTGCTGTTTAAGATAAACGATGTGATGGGCCACACATACTTCTTTGCCAACCCCGATTGCAGTTTGCAAGACCTGGCACGTGCCACCGGCTCTAACACCCACTATGTGTCGTGGGTCATCAACGATAGTTATCACAAGAACTTCAAGGCACTCCTGAATGAGTATCGCATCAGAGAGGCGTGCAGACTGTTGGCCGACAAGGAGCACAGCGAGCGCTTCACCCTTCAGGCCGTGTATGAGCAGGTGGGCTATAAAAACGCAGCCAGCTTTATCAGAGCCTTCCGAAAGGTTTACGGAATGACGCCCACGGAGTATCGCCGCATTATCAATGATGAGGAGTGAGCACTCAACAGTCCTTCTGTTGTAATCATTTTTCGTCTATATCTGTCCTGCCTTGCGGTGCTTAGGGCCTGTTGTTGCCCTCTCTCTACACGCTTATTAAGCAAATAGCGTACTACTTGTTGCTGGTTGTCGTAAGTGCTTGTGTGCCAATGGGATATGTTCTGTGTTCAAAAACTGCCACTTTGCCCATTCAAAAGTATGCTTTTCGGCTTCCCAAATACGTGTTTTTGTCATGTAAAAAGGGCATTTCTGTAAAGCAAAGATTATGTTGTTGCCAACAGATGTGCCGATGCTCTCTTGTCAAACAGTATATAAAGACGCGTGAACCGTCTGCTTATTGTAAGCTTATTTCGTTAGTTCTCTCTTGTCGTTCTGTTCTCTTCGGTCATCATCCTCGTGCAGCCCCAGCCTTGGACATACTGAGCATAGCCAGAGTTAAATGTGAGGTGAGAATTCATAATTTTCTTGTTTCTTGTCAAAAGTATCAAAAAAACGAACTATATTTGTACCTGTAATCACTTTAAAACATAAATACTATGAAGCGCAAATCAAAGATGCATAACGAAAAAGAATATGACCTGAACAATGCTTATCAGGATGATGACCGCCAAGTGGACTTGCACGAGGATGGTGATGAGGCATGGAAGGATGACTGACAGGGCCGCGCCACGGGATGGGTCGGGCTGAATCCGGCCCACTGTGGACAGGGCTTTGTGGCTGAAAATCATCTTCCGGCTGCATCCATGAGCTTCTGACGGGCGCCAGAGCAGGCTGGGTAAGAGGCATGAAGGTTGTGCCTCTATGTGCTGTTGTGCCGTTCGGCTTATGCCGAGCGGACCGTTCATGCTGTGTGTGAGCATGGGCGTAAAGTATGCCAAATGCATCATTTATCTCAGAAAGGCATGTTTTCTGATTATTTTTTCGTAACTTTGCCCGGAATAAGAACAGCACATCAATGAAATGGGATGAGGTGATAGCGCAACAGGAAGCCAAGAACAGGCTCAAGCAGTTGGCCGATGAGGGTCGCGTGCCGCAGGCTCTGCTCTTTACGGGAGCCGCGGGCGTGGGCAAGATGGCCCTTGCCCTGGCCTTTGCCTCCTATCTGCTGGGCGAGGACAACGCCTCGTTTACGGGCAATCGTGTGAATGCTGCCGCCATGTTGCGCAACCTGGAGCACCCCGACCTGCACTTCTCTTTTCCCACCATCAAGACACCCGGCATGGGTTCTGACCATGTTCCGGAGAGCGATGACTTTGCCAAGCAATGGCATGAGCTGCTCCGCACAGGGCCATACTTCACTCTTGAGCAATGGATGGGCATGATGGGCGCTGCCAATCAGCAGGCCATCATCACCGTGCGTGAGAGCGATGCCCTGCTGCACAAGCTGTCTCTGAAGTCGAGTCAGGGCGGATATAAGGTGAGCATCATCTGGTTGCCCGAGCGTATGAACATAGCTTGCGCTAACAAAATGCTCAAGCTGTTGGAGGAACCGCCCAGTCAGACCGTCTTCTTGCTGGTGAGCGAGCAGCCGGAGCTGTTGCTTGAGACCATCAGAAGCAGGACGCAGCGGTTTGAAGTGAAGCGCATACCCGAGCAAGACATCTGTCGCGAGCTGGT
>ERZ780151.864-NODE-864-length-26407-cov-2.354053_pt1 | contig 26407 bp, 21 predicted proteins | sample MGYA00510983_ERZ780151 | MGnify/ENA primary metagenome ERZ780151 (study PRJEB29588, sample SAMEA2144623) | human gut metagenome | biome: human gut; feature: human-associated habitat; material: faeces | place: Denmark | collected 2008/2010 ... | reverse complement strand
CGGTCATATCGAATAGCAGCGGTTAAAGTATATGCAATTCGTTTCATTTTGGTTCTGTCTTCCTTTCTGTATCTACAATCCAGGTATCCTTCCATCCGGATTCATTTTGTGCTTCAAATCGTGTCACGCCGCCCTGCCAGACACGGGTCTGTTCTCCGGTTAACACCACAGCATGTACACAACTTGATCGGGTACATGCAATGGCATTTCCCTGTACATAGGACATCGGTGCTGGAAAGACCTGTTCCTGTGCCAAAAACCGCTCCGGGTTGCGCTGCACCATACTCTTGATTTTCTGAAATTGTTCTTCCCGCAGCTGACTGCCATTGCAAACAAGTTGTCCGCTATGACTATCATACAGCATCAGATTCTTCAAATTTTTTAACACATAGGCACGATCTTTTTTTTGCGTTGGCAAATAAGTCGGCACACTGCGCAGAATCGGACGTTCCTCCAAATAAAATGAAATGATCTGCGGCATATAATAATAAAATAGATAATCATTCATCAATCCGCTCCCCGGCGCATTGAGAATTGCCACATTTCCGGCACGATACGCTGCCATTAAACCTGGTACGCCAATTGTACTCTCCGCATCAAAGGTAACCGGATCCAGCAAGGCATCCGGAATGCAGCGATATAGCGCACCCACTCGCTTTTCTACTCCATTTACAAAGCAATAGAGCACATCCTGTACAACAGACAATGCACTTGGTTCCACAGCTAAGCAACCTGCCTGCTTTGCCAAATACGCCAATTCTAATCTTGCATCTGGATCTGGATGCGACAGCAACACCACATTTTCTCCGCCGCAATTGACAGCATCCATCATCTTTTGAAATTGACCGATCAACTGTAAACTGTCTAAAACAGAAGCGCTTTCCAGCATGGTGGGCGCACACTGCTTGGTCAAAGCTCTGGCGAGCAAGGCGTGTCCGACTCCACGAAGCTGTAAACTATCCTCTTTTAAAACATACCAGGCACCGTCTGGTTCCTGTAACAACTGCATCATAACAGCTTGACAATAAACCGATCCTGGTGGAACCAGCTGCTGACACTGCGGACTGTACGCCTTTGCGGAAAAGACCAGTTGATCCGGTACAATCCCAGCAGATAAATGGCACCTTCTCCATAAATATCACTGAGAAACAGATTCCACGCCTGGACACGCTGTATCAATCCTTGTTCCAGAAGAGAAAATGATGCTGCTGAAATCTGATTGGCGATTCCGTCAAAATGCGAAAAATCCGATTGCGACGCATAAGACGCTGTCTCACACTGCTCTTGCTGAAATCGTCGCAGCAGGGCGTTCATTTCCTTTGTAAATCGAATCTGCTGATCCAATTTCTGCCTCCTAACCAAAAAAAGGCGCAATACCCCTATCGGAGTAAAGCGCCTTTGCTTTTTGTCAATCTATTTTTCTATATTTTAGCATAAAAATAGCAATTTGTAAAGATAAAAAAGATTTTTGCTTCTAAATTATTTGATTTTTTAAGTATTGTATTCTGATTCTTTGGAAAGAAAAGAGAAATGCAATTTGCTGCCGAAATTTTCAATTGAAGCAATCAAATTGTCAAATAGCCTGTATTGGTTCTTGCCGTCTGAAGAATTGTCTTCTGATTCAATCACATTTCAACAAATATGGAAAATTGAGCGCCCTTTTCCCTTTATTTTTTGTACGTTTTATGCAGATTTTCATGAAAGTGATGTTGACATTTTTTAAATTTCGTGGTATACTGAAAAAGCAAAATGGCAACTTACGGAAAGAAGACTGGCATCCGTTTCAGTTCCATGGATTCTTCTTTTTCTGCCAACTGCATACGTTTTGTCCCTTTTCAAACGTATGAACTACGCATTCCTGAAAGCTGCTTTTCCAGAATGAATTTCCGAAAAAGTGCGCCGATTGATAGGAATGCGTTTGTATTAGCGTACGTTCCTATAAAAATGAACCGTACGTCTTTTTAAAACTGCTCTTTTTAAGAGAGCGGTTCTGAAAATCAAGCATACATAAGGAGCTAAAATCATATGAATGATGAAACCAAAAATCCAGAGACTGCTCAAACAGCGGATTCGGAAGACTTGCACAACCAGAATCCACCGCAGTCTACTCCAGAAGATGCTGTACTACCAGCTACGGAATCCCCTGCCACTGTGGATTCTAATTCCACAGACTCTACAGAAACATCTAATTCTTCTGAAGCAGAATCGCCTTCTGATGCTGTACAGACAGATGCAGTTGATTCTGACTCAACAGAGCCCAATACTGATGGCATCCTCTTAAAAGAATCATCCGGCTTTCAGCTTCGTACCCTCCTCCAGCAGGGAAAAGCGTGGGTTCGCCAAATCAGCTGGCCGCATTGTATCATGCGGTTTGCCGGCATCTATTTTCTCATTTCTGCTTTTTTTGCTGTTTTCTACTATTCCTTTCACGGAGATACTTCCTATCGACCCATTTTAAACTGGCACGAATTCCGAGACTGCATTTCCCTTCGCAATCTGATTCTGCTGGCAGCAGGTGCATATGTTCTCTTCTCCCTGCTCAAATTAAAATTCAAGCACACCCGACTGGACAGCAGTTTGTTAATAGTCGGACTGGTCTCCTTCTCACTGGTAACCCTATGGCGAAATGAAAATATCTATTACTGTTTTGTCATGATTTTAATTACAGCCGTTTCCAGCTATATTGCCTTACAATATGACCGAAAATGTGCCACGAAGAAACTCCCGTTCTGGGTGACTTGTATTTTGCTGCTGCTATTAGCAGGCGGCGTTGCATTCTGTGTAGCAAGTTCCACCATTTATCAATACAAAATGTATGGCACTTCCTGCTTTGACATGGGTATTTTCATTCAGATGTATCATTCCATGATCAATGATCTTTCTGTTGTTACAACCTGCGAACGAAATGAATTTTTGTCACACTTTGCCATTCACTTCTCCCCGATCTACTATTTGCTGCTTCCGTTCTACTATTTCTTCCCACATGCAGAAACATTGCTCATTGCGCAGGCTGTTCTCATTGCAGTCGGTGTCATTCCGCTGATGGGCATTTGCAGACAGTATCACTTTAAAAATGCAACAACGCTCTTCTTTGGAATTACCTATTTATTCTGCTCGGAATTGATTGGCCCCTGCTACTATCATTTCCATGAGAATGCCTTTTTACCGCCGCTTCTGATGTGGCTCTTCTATGCCATTGAAAAGAAAAAGCCGATTCTGATCTATTTCTTTATGGTACTGGTTCTGTTTGTTAAGGAAGATGCCCCGATTTACATTGTATGTATCGGTGCTTATCTGCTATTCCAAAAGAACAAAACAGGTATTCGGAAGCACGGTGCCATTATGGCTGCCATTGGCGGAATTTACTTTGCCGTTGTAACTGGAATTATGAATCGCCATGCAGAAGGCGTTATGACCTCCCGTACATATGGCAACCTGATGATTGATCAGGATGCCGGCTTTGGAGAGATCATCAAAACTGTTTTAATGGACCCCGCTTACTTCTTCAGTCAGTGCATCCGAGAAGAAACTTTCCTATTCTTCCTGACGGTTATGATTCCACTTGGCCTGATGCCGTTTTTCACCAAAAAATTCTCGCACTTGTTTCTGGTACTCCCCTTCCTGCTGATGAATCTGGCAAGCGGATATCCATATGCTGCCAACATCGGATTCCAGTATGTCTTTGGAACCGGAACCTGTCTGGTCTATGCAACCATTGTAAACAGTGCCGATTTCCGGTCACGCAAACGGCAGTATGTGGCAGCATTTACCGCAATGGCATCCCTTTACTGTGCAACCACATTGTATTCCGGAAAGGTAGCCGGCAATCGAGAATCCTACCTGAATAATCAGGAACGCTATGAAAAGCAAGATGAGGTTCTGGAGAGCATTCCGGAAGATGCATCTGTCGTATGTGATACGTTCTATGTACCGAAGCTTGCCAATCGAGATGAAGTTTATGAAATGAATGATTGGTTTGCAGAAAATCCTTCTTTCACAGATTTTGCAATCATTCGATTGGATATGGACTATGACTACAATGAAACACAGCGAAACAAATTGAAAGAAGAAGGCTATACCTACTATGCTGGCATTGATTCTGTCATGGAAATCTATGTCAGCCCCACCTATGAATTTGCAAAATAAAGAATGCTGTTGACACACAGGAAAACAGCTTCTGCATAACAAGGGATGAAAAAAGAAAAAGGAAAGGATGAACGCAAATGCAAGATAAAATCTCAATTATTATACCCTGCTACAACGAACAAGAAACCATTCCGCTCTTCATTCAGGCAATGGATCAGGTTTATCACCGCATGCAAGAAGCATACAATGTCAGAATGGAGTATTTATTTGTAGATGATGGCTCCAGAGACAATACCTTAACCGTTATGAAGGAAGCAGCTGCACAGTATCCGCATGTCAGCTACCTGTCTTTCTCCCGCAACTTTGGAAAGGAAGCTGCTATGTTTGCCGGATTGGAACATGCAGACGGTGATTATGTTGTCATCATTGACGCAGACTTGCAGGATCCACCGGAACTGGTAGAAGAAATGTATACCACCATCAAGAATTCAGATTATGATTGTGTCGCCTCCAGAAGAGTCAATCGAACCGGAGAATCCAAGATCCGTTCCTTTTTTGCCAGAATGTTCTACAAAGTCATTCGGAAAATCTCTAAAACCAACATTGTAGACGGTGCACGAGACTTCCGTATGATGACCCGTCAAATGGTAGACTCTATCGTTTCTTTGCGGGAATACAATCGTTTCTCCAAGGGAATTTTCCAATGGGTTGGCTTCAATACCAAATGGATTGCCTTTGAAAATCGTAACCGTGTAGCCGGCACCACCAAGTGGTCATTCTGGGGATTGCTGCTCTACGCCATTGAGGGTATCATCGCTTTTTCTACAGCTCCCCTTGCACTATCTTCCGTTATGGGCATTGTGTTCTGTTTCATCGCCCTCATTATGGTATTGGTTTTCTTCTTCCGGGCATTGATCTGGGGGGATCCTGTTTCCGGATGGCCGTCACTCGCCTGCATCATTTGTTTTGTAGCAGGCATTCAGCTCTTCTGCAACGGCATTACCGGCTTGTATGTATCCAAGACCTATTCCGAAGTGAAGAAACGGCCACAGTACATCATCAAAACACATCAGATTAGCAAGGATCAACAAGAAGCGGAAGCAAAGCAGTCTGATTCTTCTGCATCCTAATCAACAAAATCAATTAGAAAAACGGACATACTGGAACTTACATCCAGTATGTCCGTTTTTTGTTGTTTTCCATTTAATTGCAAGTTAAGACTGCTCGGAAACAATTTGAAAGGAAGTATCGGTTGTTTTACAGCACATTACGAACGGTACCATTTTCTGCAATCGCTGATAACATGCCAGCTGTGCAGATACCGATTCAAACATTCCAAAAACAGCAGCGCCACTTCCGGTCATCACACTACATGCAGCTCCCAGTTCCCGCATGGTCTGCTGAATGCTGGAAATTTCCATATTGGAAATTCCCTGCTCAAACAAATTGCTGCAAAGTGGGGCCAACTGTACAAGTGGCTTTCCCTGTAGGATGCACTGCTTCAATTTCTGTACATTCGGATGCTGTAAATTGCTGCATCCATCCAGTTTCTGATAAGCAGTTTTTGTCGAAACACCAATGCGTCCCTTTGCCAGCAGCAGCAAGGTTCCTGCCTGTGCTGGCAATGCTTCTAAGCGCTCTCCGATTCCATCGGCAAATGCAGTTCCGCCATAAAAGAAAAACGGAACATCTGCGCCAAGCTGCAACCCCCATTCACACAATGTTTCCAGTGGAATTCCTGCATGTGTCAAACGATTTAATGCATAGAGCGTTGCGGCAGCGTCGGAACTGCCTCCCCCCATTCCTGCCTGAGAAGGAATGAACTTTCGCAAGAAGATGGAAACGCCGCTTTGCAGCCCAGTCTTCTCCAAAAAGAGGGCAGCTGCCTGATAGACCAGGTTTTTTTCATTGCACGGAATGGCACGAAGATTGCATTGCAGCTGAATCCCCGGCTTCGGCACCAATTGAACTTGCAGTGTGTCATAGATCGAAACAGTCTGAAAAATGGTTTCCAAGGTGTGGTATCCATCTGGACGCTTTCCGGTAATATCCAGTGCCAGATTAATTTTAGCAGCTGTTCGTATGGTAAGCTGCCTCATACAGATGCATCCTTTTTGTGTCGCTGTACGAACGCTTCAATCCGTCCCAATGCCTCCATCAAATGTTTAATAGAATAAGCATAGGAAATTCGAATAAAGCCTTCTCCGCTTGCTCCAAACGCATTACCTGGAACCACAGCCACTTTTTCCTCTTGCAGCAGTTTCTCACAGAACGTTTCACTATCCATTCCGGTACTGCGAATGCATGGAAATACATAAAAAGCACCTTCCGGATTGAAGCAATGCAGTCCAATTCGGTTTAATCCATCTACCAGCATCCGGCGGCGCACATTGTATTCATGCACCATTTTCTGCACCTCATCGTCACAAGTCTGCAAGGCTGTAATGGCTGCTTCCACTGCCGCGTACTGGCTGGTGGTCGGCGCACACATGATGGCATACTGATGGATTTTCAGCATCTGCTGGCAAAGCGGCTTTGGCGCAGCCAAAAATCCCAGACGCCAACCTGTCATGGCAAACGACTTGGAAAAGCCATTGACCAGAATGGTACGCTCCTGCATACCTTCCAGCTCCGCAATGGAGCAATGCTTTCTGCCATACGTCTGCTCGCTGTAAATCTCATCGGAAAGTACCACAATATTGGTCTCCCGCAAAACATCTGCAATCTGTTCCAGATCTTCTCGCGTCATAATGCCGCCAGTCGGATTATTCGGAAACGGAAGAATCAGCATTTTGGTCTTTTCCGTAATGTGCTCCCGCAATTCCTGTGCGGTTAACTTAAAATGATTTTCTTCCTTCGTTGGAATGGCTACGGCAACTCCGTGCATCAGCTCAACAATTGGGCGGTAACAGACAAAACACGGTTCCACCAAAAGCACTTCATCCCCTGGATTGACGACGCTGCGAATCGCAAGATCAATGGCTTCCGATCCGCCAACCGTAATCACAATTTCATCCTGCGGATGGTAGGTCAGATTGTTTTTCCGTTTTAAGTAGTCTGCAACTGCCTGCCGCAAATCCATCATACCAGAATTGGCACTGTAAATAATTCGTTTGCGTTCCAGTACATCCATCGCCGTTTTCCGAATGGCCCATGGTGTTGGGAAATCCGGTTCTCCAACGCCCAAACTGATAACGCCTTCCATGGTAGATGCCAAATCAAAGAATTTCCGTATTCCAGATGGCTGCATGGCTTTTACCTGATCCGACAGGATCGTATCATAATTTATCACGGACCAACAAAGCCCCTTTCATCCGGCTCCTCAGTTTCAATGAAGATGCCTTTTTCCTTATATTTTTTCAATACAAAATGGGTGGCTGTGGAAAGTACACCATGCAGCGGTGCCAAACGCTGAGAGACAAACAATGCAACATCTTTCACATTATCGCCGCTGATGGATACCATCAAATCATAAGCACCGGACATCAAAGAGATGCTCTCTACCTCATCATACTGCATAATGGTATGTGCAATTTCTTCAAATCCACAATCCTTTTGCGGGGTCACACGCAGTTCAATGATGGCATTCACCCGATCGTCATTCGTCAGTTCTTCGTTGCAAATGACACTATATCCCTTAATAACGCCATCCTGTTCCAGCTGCTTAATTTCCGCCGCCACTTCTGCTTCCGTTTTTCCCAGCATAACCGCCAGCTGTGCATCGGAAAGCCGGGCGTTCTGTTTCAACAGTGCGATCAATTCATTCATAGATAATCCTCCTGTTCTATCACAAGCAAACTGCACCCATAAAGGATACCCACCATCTTGTGATGATCCATCCATTGGCTATGAGATACGATACTCATCGTTTTTGATCTGATTTCCAATTACGACAGAGATCAAATTGATATGGCAGTAAACTGCGGCTGGTGCCGTTCGAACCAGCAAAGATACCGAAATCCAGCTTCTTTTGCCAGCTGCATGCCATCTGAAAGATGGCTGCCTAGATCGGCTGCACAATGTGCATCGGTTCCAATGGTGAGAATCTCTCCGCCCAGTTCCCGATACAACCGCAGCAACTCCAATGTTGGAAACGGCTTTCCATATTTCTGCCGCAAACCGGATACGTTCAGTTCAATGCCCTTTCCCGCCTGAATTACTGCGGAAAAGCATTGCCGTATCTGCTCTTCATAAGCAGAACAAGGAACCGAAAAGCCATGTTCCCCTTCTATGTATCGAAGCGGATAGGTCAGATGTCCCAGCACATCAAACTTCCCCCACTGACAAATGGTCAGCAGCTCGGAAAAATATTGTTCCATCAATGCTGGAATGGTTTCCGGCGTATACGTCAAACTGAAAAAGTCTTCCTGATCTGAAAGCTCATGCAGCGAACCGATCACAAAATCCAAATCTGGATGCTGCACCACACGATCTGCCAACGCAAAATCTGCATTGGCTTGTCCCAATTCAATGCCACAAGCAACCCGAAGCGTTCCTGCAAATGCTTGCTTACATTGGGAAGCCGTCTTGACTGCTTTTTGAAAGACCGCTTCATAATCAAAGAACTCCCACTCATTTCTTGGCTGACACTGATAGGTCTCCTGTGAAAAAAAGCGATTCAATTCCACATGATCGGTAATTGCCAGTCCATCCAGATGATTGGCAATTGCCTGATGACACAATGTAATGGCGCTGCCGAAGCCATCGGGAGAAGTTGCAGTGTGGGTATGACAATCCATGCGCATACCGGATGCCTCCTATCCAAATGAAGTTTTTCTGCCATATCTTTCATAGCTTCTTTTTATTATACCATACCTTTTCCAAAATTACCAGAACATTTTATAAAAAGTTCTCTCCAATCCTCTCTCTTTCTTTTATGAAGTTATCGTAACTTTTGTCAAATTCCGCTGAAATATATTGACATGCCTTTCAAATCGAGTTATAATAAATAAGTGTATAAAAAAATGCATATTCTCTGCATCCATACACAGAAGATGTCGATTGGCACCAATTCGATGGCGTTTCGACACTTGAAGCATTATATTGAAATCTAAAAAGAAGGAATTATAGACATGTTATTGGATCGTTATCTGCCTCGTATCGAATTTGATAGCTATGAGGACTTTAAGACAAATTATCGGGTCAACGTCCCGGAACACTTCAACTTTGGATTTGACATTGTAGATGAATGGGCCAAGCAGGAGCCGGAAAAAAAGGCGCTGGTTTGGTGCGACGATGACGGAAATGCACATACTTTTACTTTTACAGAAATTTCTGAGCGCTCCAATCAGGTCGCACATTATTTTGAAAGCCTCGGCATTACCAAAGGAACCGTTGTTATGCTGATCCTGCGCCGCCGCTGGGAATACTGGGTGTGTGCAACTGCACTGCATAAAATCGGTGCAATTTTGATCCCTGGTTCTCTTCAACTGGCAAAGAAAGATTTGATTTACCGTGGAAACAGCGCGAATGTTCATACGATGGTTTGCCTGGATGATCCTTATGTCATTGAACAAGTAGAAGAAGCACAGCCGGAAGTTCCGTCTATGGTTCATAAAATTCTAGTAGGTGCGCCAAAAGAAGGCTGGCACAATTTTGCTGCGGAATCAGCAACTTTCCCAACAACTTATGAACGTCCTACCGGAGAAGCTGCCAACAAGTGGGATGACATCGCAATCATCTACTTCACTTCCGGTACAACTGGTCAGCCGAAAATGGTACAGCATAACCATGCGCATCCGTTGGGTCATATCACCACTGCAAAATATTGGCAGCAGGTACAGGAAAATAAGCTGCACATGAGCGTATCCGATTCCGGCTGGGCAAAGTTCGGATGGGGCAAAATCTATGGACAATGGATCTGTGGCGCTACAATCTTTGCTTATGATATGAAGAAATTCATTCCAACCAACCTGTTGCAGCATATGCAGGACTATAAATTGACAACCTTCTGTGCACCGCCGACCATGTATCGGTTTATGCTGCAAGAAGATGTTGCCAGCTATGATCTTTCCAGCATTGAAACCTTTGCAACAGCCGGCGAACCGCTGAACCCGGAAGTATTTGAACAATGGAAACGCTTGACTGGAAAGGAAATTCGGGAAGGGTTTGGTCAGACAGAAGGTTCTGTTTTGCTTGCAAACTTCCCGTGGATTACACCGAAGCCAGGTTCTACCGGAAAGCCTTCTCCGTTGTATGACATTCATCTGATTAAAGAAGATGGTACAGAAGCAAAGGCTGGCGAGTCCGGCTCCTTAACCATTTGCAATTTGGATCATGCTTATCCAGTGGGTCTGTTTACTGGATACTATAAGAATCCGGAAGCAACTGCTGCAACCATTCACGACGGCTGCTATTGCCCGCATGATGTATTCCAGCCGGATGAAGACGGCTATTATTGGTTTGTTGGCCGAAACGATGATGTAATCAAGTGCTCTGGCTATCGAATTGGGCCATTTGAAGTAGAAAGTGCATTGATCGAACACCCTGCCGTTCTGGAGTGCGCAATCACAGCAGCACCGGATCCCATCCGTGGTCAGGTTGTAAAAGCAACCATCGTTCTGACAAAGGGTTATACCCCGAGCGATGCTTTGACTAAGGAACTGCAAAACCATGTAAAGCATACCACTGCTCCCTATAAGTATCCTCGTATCATTGAGTACGTAGATGAATTGCCGAAAACATTGGGCGGTAAAATCAAGCGTGCACAGATTCGAAAAGACAATTATGATCAAATGCAGTAAAAAATAATATGTTCTTTTGCCACATTCTTCGGAATGTGGCATTTTTGTATATCTAATGTAAAACTTCGCAAAAGGTGTTGAAAAATAATGTGCAATATGCTATAATATAATTAGTTTGGAGCAAAAATACTCCACATTAAAAAGGAGGGGAGTTCTATGTTACGATTTCGTCAAATAGCGACTGCCGTGCTGCTCGCACTTTGCTGCTGTTTCGTCAGCGTTACGCATTGTTTTCCTGTTTCGATACACGCATCAGCAGCCACGGATCCCTCTGCATATGTCAACGAAACCATTTGCCTATTAAATGATTTTCGTAAAGAAAACGGACTTGCACCGCTTCAAACAGCTCCCGCTCTTTTAACGGCTTCCAATCTCCGTGCCAATGAAATTACGACATTTTATAGCCACAATCGTCCAGATGGTTCCAGTTGGTTTACCACACTCCGTGATGTTGGATTAAACACCACCGATTGCAGTGCCGGCGAAAATATTGCAGCTGGATTTCCGACACCTGCCCTTGTCATGGAAGGATGGGAAAATTCAGAGCACCATCGGGAAGCAATGCTGGATCCCGTTTACACTTATGTAGCAGTTGGATATGCACATTATGAAAACGACCCGGAACGCTACTGTGATTACTGGGAAATGCTTCTCTATACCACCAATGCTCCTATTTCCAATGGATATGCTGTCACAAGCACCACAACGCAGGCCACTACCACTACTACAACGACAACAACAACTACTACGACGACAACCGTTACCACCACAACCATGGAAGATACGCTTTTAATTGGAGACGTTGACCTAGACGGCAGACGTTCTCTCGTTGATTGGGTGCTTTTAAACAAGTACATCATGGGCACCATGCAGCTTTCTGATATTCAGCTCTATCTGGCAGATTGTGACCAGGATGGCACCGTTGGTGATACAGATTGCACGCTTTTATTACAATTCCTTCTAAAACAAATTTCAACCCTTCCATAAAATAATAAAAGAATGGGTCGCTGCACAAAATGTTGCAGTGACCCATTCTTTTATTTTTCGTTGTCCTTCTTTCCTGTTTTGGCTTTTAATCTCTGTAAAGATTCCTGTATCTTTTCCATTAATTCTGATACACGACCGGTATACTGCCGTTCCAATTTTAACTGTGGGAACGCACGATGCAGCCGAACCGTGCGTTTGTCCTTTTCTGCATTCAAATGTGCATATTTCTCTTTCAGTTCTGCAATCTCTGTACGATACCGCAGTTCCCGTTCCAATTGTCCAATTTGAAAATCCTCTTTGCGCTTTTCGGTTCCTTTCGCCAGTGCAGCGCTCTTTTCCATTGCATTCATGGTCCAATCGGAGAGTTCCTCTCCCACTTTATCTGACAACTGCCGAAGCTGTGCAGAAATTTGATGCAGCAAACGCAAATTATGCCGTACATGACAAACTTGAATAAAGGTATAAATACAGTCTGCCAAAAAGGCTGCGCCCAACACACCTACTGCTGTATAGCCAACTGGAAGCGGAATCCAATTGACAAACTTTTCTACCAGCGGATGGAACACATGCACAATTAACAGACAGGCAAATCCCCATAGTAAAGACATGCGAACGCATATATACCCTTTGATATTGAACGGTTCTTTTGAATAGTCCCACCATTTTTCATGAAATAACAATTCCAGAACCAAACCGGTTAAAAATTCCAGTGCGGAAGTTAAGAATACTGATCCAAAGAACAACAACAATAAATTATCCTTTAATGGGGTTAAACAAAAAACAACCAGGATGACACCAAATCCATAAATGGGACAAACCGGACCGTTTAAAAAACCTCGATTTACAAAGCGGCCTCTCGTAACAGTAAAAAAGATGACTTCCGCTGACCACCCGAGAAAGCTATAAATCAGAAAAAACATTGCTTCTGTATACAACAAGGGAATCACACTCCATCGATTTATTTTTCTTGCTTTTTTTTCATAAATATGGTATACTTTTTACATAAATGAATTTATTGAACACGTAGGTGAAGGTTCTATGAAGAAACTCTATTTTATTTGTAATTTACATTCCGGAAAAGCTGCTCTTTCTGGTTCCCTTGCTAAAATCATTGATTTATTTACTGCCAATGGATATGAAGTAACCGTTCATCCGACTCAGCATGCAGGAGACGGCTGTGAAAAAGCAAAACTTGCCTGCCAATCCGGCACCTATGATCTGATTGTCTGCTCCGGCGGAGACGGCACGCTGAACGAAATCATTCAAGGATGCATGACCAGTGGTCAGATGCTGCCTATTGGCTATATTCCAACTGGTTCCACCAATGATTTTGCTCGTGGGCTTGGAATCCCAAAGCATATGAATGAAGCAGTTCTAGGCATCATCCATGGACATCCCTTTTCCTGTGATATTGGAAAATTCAATCAAAAATATTTCACTTATGTTGCTGCATTCGGTGCCTTCACAGATATTGCATATGAAACCCCACAGCAATTTAAAAATGTTTTGGGACATGCTGCTTACTTGCTGAATGGGATTGCAAAGCTTTCTAAAATTCGTGCCTGCCGAATGCGAATTGAATATGATGCGGTTTGCTTAGAAGGGGAATTTTTACTTGGCATGGTAACCAATTCCACTTCCGTTGGAAAATTACTTTCCCTCAGTGAGGTAGAATGGGACGACGGCGTATTTGAAGTCATGCTCATTAAAAAACCGGATAATCTCATTCAGTTTCAAAAAATCATCTCCTGTCTTGTCAATTTACAGCTTGGAACAGAACGGGAATATTTCCAATATTTCCGTGCTGCAAAAATAAAGTTTACTACGCTGCAAGAAACAGATGTTCCCTGGACCATTGATGGCGAATACGGCGGATGTGAACGCATCAATGTCATTGAAAACTGTCAAAAAGCAGTCCCCCTCTTGATTCCGGAAACACCAGCCCTTACCGATTGAGTAAGGATTGCTCCAAGCTGGTCTCCAATATCCTTGTTCATTATACCAAACAATGCAAAAAATGTCAATATTTTTGCTATAGTAAAACTGCTATTTTGTGCAATTTCAACAAATTCGATTTTTTTTGAAAAAAGCATTGACAGAGGCATCAAATTGTGCTATAATAATAAAGCTGAATGACACGGAAGTCAAACAGCAAAACAAAAATGAACAAGACTGGGGTGTCGCCAAGTGGTAAGGCAACGGACTCTGACTCCGTCATTCCGTGGGTTCAAATCCTACCACCCCAACCAAATGAAGAAAGCTGCGTAATCACGCAGCTTTCTTTTTTTATAATAATTGGAATCTATCAAACGGCTCTCAAAAAAATTGTGACCGTTTTTCCGTATAATCCAAGCAAATCCAACCCGCCTTTGACTTTAAAAATCCCCAATTGTTGCAAGCGTCGATAATGGTATAAACACCACGATCCTGAATGGTTCCTACAACAGGATACTGTGTTCCGGCACCTTTTCGAATATTCAAGACATCTGCCGTTACTTTGACCAAATACGGTTTTGGCAGATTTTTAGATGGATTCGCCTGAGATTCTTTTTCGGACTGCCGCATCTGATTTGCAACATCTTTCAAGAATTTCTTCCAATGTGCCCCATCCCTTGTATCTGTCCCGCCATGATTTTCTGGTACAAACCATTTCGGGCAGTCCTTCCCGGTCACATCATAATGCCGAATGACACCGCCTGTTTCCGGATGAATCTGATACTTCTGGCAAAGCTGTGCTGTGAGTTCCACCAAACTGCGATACGTTGCAGCACGAAACTCTCCCGTCCAGTCGGGGTGACAATTTTCAATGCTGACTGTATAAGCATTTGCCTGATTCGTACACCAAGCAACCTCCGCATCCGGAATGCAGCAAATCACTTCCCCCTCCAGCCCAATCACATAATTCGCTGATACCTCTACGTCCGTATTCTGAAAATAATTGCGGTTCGCCATGGCAGAGGATCCCGGATTCGCAACCCAATGAATGGCAATGGCAGTTGTTTTGGATCGTTTGGTATATGGTCGATTGTGCGTTAAATACGCATTGGTAATGGTCATGCTTTATTCCTCCCCTTTCAGTTCTGGCAACCCTGCCACGCTGGTCAAAACAGACAAAATGCCCGCTAATACCGATGCACTGCATACATACAGCCACTGGACTTCCGTCAATGCCGCTGAAACACCAATGGTTGCAACCGCTGTCTGGGCTATGGTTTTCACAGCACGTATCCCAGCTGCATAGGCCCATCGTTTCCAATCTCGTTTGCTCATAAGAATATCTCCCCCTTAAAACAGTATATGCTGCACACCATATACAAGGATCCCAATCATGGTTGTTGCCAACAGTCCGCACATTCCATACAAGGCACGCGTCAATCCGCCAATTTTTTCACATAGATTATCAAGCTTCACCCTTGTCTCTGCTGCATCCTGTTCCAACTTATCCAACCGACGACTATGGTCATTCAGGCGTTCTTCCTGTTTGCTCAGCATGTGCCGGGTCAATTCCTCGTTCATTGCAATTCCTCCTTAAACCTGTACCCCATTGACAAAAATTACGCCGCCGGATTCTGCTTTTGTTCCTTTGACTGTGCAGCTAGTCATTCGAATTTCTCCTGTGGTGCTAGCATGGACAACACCTGGAACGGTACAGTAACCCAGTCCTGTCACAGCACCACCGCTGCTGCGGATTACGGTGTCAGTTTCTGCATCCGTCACAAATACAGAACCATCCAAATAACACTGACTGGCAGTCGAGATGCGCAAACATTCTGCACCATTGACAGAAGAAAAATTAACACGATACCCATATAAATGAGAACCAGTTGCAACGGATACAATGGGATCTGTTCCACTGTCCGCTGTAACCGTCAATGCAGATAACGTCAAAGCACAATCGGTTCCATTGATTCTTCCACAAATGGTGGTAGCAGAAACACCTGCGCCAACAAATGCAACCTTCTGATGCTCCAAGGTATAGACCGAACCGGAATAGGTACCCGTCGCCAGCTGCAACCGCAAATTGATGCAGCTGGCATATTTCTCAAGAGCAGCTGCAATGGTCTGCATGGGTTTGCCAGCAGTCAAGCCATCCTGCTGATCGGAACCTGTCTGTGCATCCAGATAAACCGTCTGGCGCTTTGCCGTGCTGCCATCCTTTCCTTTGAGTGTCTTGAAAAAGGCGTCAATGTCACCAGTATTCCCCTGATCCAGCCAAAGCTGGAAAGCAGATTTTCCAGCTTCCCCTGGCTTTCCCTGTACAGCAATTCCAGAGTCCACATATGCAGATGCATCTGCATCATAAAACCACCACGTTCCATTCTGTAACTTGGGAACTTTCCCCGCCAGTACTTTGGCTTCGTCCAGCAGCGCCTGCATCTGATTCAATGTCGTTTCTACCACATCTTTTGACGGCAGTCCTTCTCCGCATGGAGAGGAACGCACTGCAATCGGCGGCATATAGTACTTAATAATCAGCGTTTCTTCCTGTACCCCACGCAATTCCAGATACAAAGTTCCGCTTACGGCAGTGGCATCTTCTGTGATCTTCCATAGCAGAACAATGTCACTTCCCTGCACCTCTGCCGGAAGCGTCTGCTCCAGCAGCTGGTGCCGTGCATTCACGCAGCGCAAAATAAAACGGCAAGCCGCCAAATCCTTTCCCATATACCGCCGTGGCAACCGAATGGAGATTTCATCCACATTGTGTTCTCCAACCGTCAGCAAATTTCGAATCCGCCTGGTATCAATATATTTATTAACTGCATGTAATTCCATAAAATCCTTCCCTTTCGCATGCTCTGGTACATGCTGTTTCCTTTATTTCCCAGAAATGGGATAAATGAGCAAAAAGAAAAACAAATGCCGAAATTGGAGCTGCATTTGTTTTTTTGACCAAAAGTTTTGCTTCATGTTTCCCATATTCGGGATAATTCTATTGTATCATATCTTTTCCACCTTGTCAACCCATTTCAGGGATAAAATCAAAAAAGTTGCAAATCAATTCTTTTTCCGTTAAAATCAAATTTTGCTATCAATTAAATTGATAGCGAGTTATAGAAAACAAAAACTTGACAAGCATATCTTGATATGCTATAATGAAACACATAGAAAGCATATTGTTTCAATCGGAATTCTATATAATGGAAAATTATCCGACTGTTTTATTTTTAGGAGGAATTTATCATGGCAAATAAAGCATATCATTTTGAAACCTTACAGTTGCACGTTGGTCAGGAAGAAGCAGATCCGGTTACTGATGCAAGAGCTGTCCCGATTTATGCAACCACATCTTATGTATTCCACAACTCTCAGCACGCAGCAGATCGTTTTGGTTTAAAGGATGCCGGCAACATCTACGGCAGACTGACCAACTCTACACAGGATGTCTTTGAAAAGAGAGTGGCCGCATTGGAAGGCGGCGTTGCCGCATTGGCTACTGCTTCCGGTGCAGCAGCAATTGCTTATACCATTCAGGCACTGGCACAGCAGGGTGAAAATATCGTAGCTTCCAAGACCATTTACGGTGGCACTTACAACCTGCTGGAACACACTTTGCCGCACTATGGCATTACCACTACATTTGTAGATCCTTATGAAGACGGCGCTTTTGAAGCAGCCATCAATGATAAAACAAAAGCAATTTTTGTGGAAACGCTGGGCAACCCGAACTCTAATGTCATTGATATTGAAGCCGTTGCAAAAATCGCACACGCACATGGCATTCCGCTCGTTGTAGATAGCACCTTCGCAACACCTTACCTGGTTCGCCCAATCTCTTATGGCGCAGATATCGTGGTACACAGTGCAACAAAATTCATCGGCGGTCATGGTACTGCAATCGGTGGTGTCATTGTAGAAGGCGGCAACTTCGACTGGAAGGCATCCGGTCGGTATCCTTGGATTTCTGAGCCGAACCCGTCCTACCATGGTGTTAGCTTCGCAGAAGCAGCTGGCCCTGCTGCATTTGTAACCTATATTCGTGCAATTCTGCTGCGTGATACCGGTGCTACTCTTTCTCCGTTCCACGCTTTCATCTTCCTGCAAGGTCTGGAAACTCTGTCTCTGCGTGTAGAACGTCACGTAGAAAATGCACTGAAAATCGTAGAGTTCCTGAACAATCATCCACAGGTAGAGGCTGTTCACCATCCTTCTCTGGAAAGCGAACCCAGCCATGCGCTGTATCAAAAGTACTTCCCGAACGGCGGCGGTTCCATTTTCACCTTTGAAATCAAGGGAACGGAAGAAGATGCTAAGAACTTCATTGATCATCTGAAAATCTTCTCTCTGCTGGCAAACGTTGCAGATGTTAAGTCTCTGGTTATTCACCCAGCTTCCACAACACATTCTCAGCTGAACGAAGAAGAGCTTTTGGAACAGGGCATCAAGCCGAACACCATCCGTCTGTCTATCGGAACTGAACATATCGATGACTTGATCGATGCGTTGGAAGATGCATTTGCAGCAATTCGATAAATTTGATCTCTCCCCATTATCTTATAAAAAGCGTTGGCAGAACCACATCCAGTTCTGCCAACGCTTTTTTATTTTAGTGTTTCTGTATACGATCAGCGGCAGCTTTCTGCTGCTCCACGCAGAGAATCCCGCACCATTGTTTCCACGCACTGCTGCGTATAGAATGCCATATGATGCGTTATTACAACATTTGGATAACTCTTCAGCAAATACAAATCCTGATTGGGCAGCAATTCCTCTCGGCGGTCGTAGTAGAACAGTGCGGATTCATTTTCCAGCACATCCAGTCCCAGCGCCCCAATCTTCCCTGTCTGCAAATTGGCAAGCAATGCATCAGTATCCATCAATGCACCTCGTGCCGTATTGATCAGCACCACGCCATCCTTCATACTGGAAAAAGCAGATGCATCCAGCATATGCCACGTTGCATCAGTTGCCGGTGCATGCAGGGTAATCAAGTCAGAATCCCGTAACAGTGTCTCTAAGGAGCAATATGTGGCATGCCGTGCAGCTGTTTCATTGGGATGTGGCGAATAAGCGAGCACCTTACAGCCAAATCCAGTCAACATCTGAATCAGCCGAGTTCCGATCCGTCCAGTTCCAATCACGCCAACTGTCATATCAGACAATTCTCTGCCCAATAGTCCTTTTAATGTATAGTCCTGTCCTTCAAAACGATGCTGAATGGAACGCATTTTCCGAATGCACATCAGCATCAGCAAAATGGTATATTCTGCAACGCCATCCGGCCCATACGGTGTATTGGCGATTTGAATGCCTAGTTCCTGGGCAGCCTTTGTATCAATGTGGTCATATCCAATAGTACGTGTCACCAGATAACGGACACCCAATGCATGAAAGCGCTCCAAAAGTGGGCGCTGAATGGGTGTTGTAATGACATTGACGAAGCGGCAGCCTTTTGCCAAGTCTGCATTTTCCAAAGTCGGTGATTCTGCTGTTGAGACAATGCGAATTCCGTATTTTTCCGCATATTGATCGAAATAAGGACGCTCGTCAAATTCCCGCAGATTATAAACCATCATAGTTTCCACTTCAAACATCCCTCCAATCTAATAAAATTTCATTGTTCGATCTATAACAAAAAAACCGGCGCCTGTTTAGGCACCGGTTTCTTAGAAAACAGGAAAACTTTACAAATTAATAAGCAACGCCCTGCCACTTCATAGCGTCTGCAACCTTCAGGAAGCCTGCGATGTTTGCGCCGACAACCAGGTTACCCTCTACGTCATATTCCTTAGATCTGTCATATGCGTTGTGGAAGATGTTGATCATGATGCCCTTCAGCTTTGCATCTACTTCTTCAAATGTCCAAGACAGACGTTCGCTGTTCTGAGACATTTCCAGACCAGATGTTGCAACGCCGCCAGCATTTGCAGCCTTTGCAGGTCCAAACAGGATGCCAGCCTTCAGGAACTTGTCGATTGCTTCCGGTGTGGAAGGCATGTTTGCGCCTTCTGCAACAACCTTTGTGCCGTTCTTCAGCAGGATGTCAGCAGATTCGCCATCGATTTCGTTCTGTGTTGCGCAAGGCAGTGCAATGTCACACGGAATGGTCCAAATGCCCTTGCAGCCTTCTGTATAGGTAGCGCCTTCTACACGGTTTACATATTCCTTGATTCTTCCACGTTCTACTTCCTTGATCTGCTTTACAACATCCAGGTTGATGCCGTTCGGATCGTAGATGTAACCGTTGGAATCAGACAGAGCAACAACCTTGCCGCCCAGTTCAGTTGCCTTTTCAGTTGCATAGATTGCAACGTTACCAGAACCAGAAACAACGATGGTCTTACCCTTTACGCTGTCATTCTTCATGCAGCTCATCATTTCTTCTGTGAAGTACAGCAGACCGTAACCGGTAGCTTCTGTACGAGCCAGAGAACCGCCGTAGGACAGACCCTTACCAGTCAGAACGCCAGTGAATTCGTTACGCAGTCTCTTGTACTGACCGAACATGTAACCGATTTCACGAGCACCTGTACCGATGTCACCAGCCGGAACGTCTGTGTCAGCACCGATGTGCTTGCTCAGTTCAGTCATGAAGCTCTGGCAGAACCGCATGATTTCGTTATCGGACTTGCCCTTCGGATCGAAGTCAGAACCGCCCTTGCCGCCGCCCATTGGCAGTGTGGTCAAGCTGTTCTTAAAGATCTGCTCGAAGCCCAAGAACTTAATAACAGAAGCGCATACAGACGGGTGCAGTCTCAAACCGCCCTTGTACGGTCCAATTGCAGAGTTAAACTGGCAACGGAAACCACGGTTTACCTGTACCTTACCGTTATCATCTACCCATGATACACGGAACTGGATCATTCTTTCCGGTTCTACAATACGATCGATAACACCGTTTGTTTCATAGGAAGGATCCTTTTCTACAACAGGTTCCAGAGACAACAAAACTTCGCCAACAGCCTGCAAAAATTCCTTTTCGCCAGGATTGCGCTTTGCAGTTTTTTCATAAACACTCTGCAAATACTGATTTTTGAATTCAAATTCCATTTGTATAAGCCTCCTGATAAATTTTAAAGTCAATAGCTTTTCAGCTATTTTTTATTATACCTTATTTTTTATAGAAATTCAACTCTATTTTTTCATTTTCTTTGATAAATAATTTTTAATAGAAAATAAAGATAAAAAAATAGGAGATCTAACTTTTTATTACAAAAAAATACAGGTTGTTTCATTCTTTTTCAAAGAAGCCGTGGTTTCCAGAGTACTTTTTAAAAGAAAGAAGCTCCAAATTGTTTTCTTCAAAAAGGCTGAAAAAATAAGAGTCTGGATCAAACAGACTCTTATTTTAACGATTACTTGTTAAAAATTTGATTTATACTGGAAGCTGATTGCTTCTTCCGATCAAGAAATCCAACAGTGCACGCAGATCCGCAGCATCTACGCTGTCCGGTGTATCCGTTGTTTCGCAATTTGCATTTGCTTCCTGCTGGGCATTGAAATCCAATGCGCCACGCTGCTGCTTCTGGAAGGTAACCAAGTCTGCCAGTGTAACACTGCCATCCAAGTTTACATCTCCATACAGTGCATTGGTAGAACCGCCATTTGTAGTGGTGGATTCGCCTTCCTTAGTTGTAGTAGCAACAGCTGTCGTTGTTGCTGGAGCAACAGTAGTGGTTGTTGCAACTGCTGTAGTGGTTTCCACATTGGATGTGATTCCTGTTGCAGTCGTTGTAGTGGTTGTGGTAGTAACAGCACCAGTTGTTGTCGTAACCGTAGGATCTACATCCAATCCATAAGTCTTCAGATCCGTCGGCAGTTCATCCAGCGTGATGCAGTAATCACTCTGGTACATTTCTTTTACAGTATCTGGATTGTTTTTGCTGGAATCCAAAATATGCTCACCGTACCACGGACAGAAATACAGCCAATCAGCATGTTCCACTTTAATGTTAGCCAGACTCGGAATCGTATCATTTTCCGGCATAGAAACCATCTTCTTGCCATTTACATATTTGAGCAAATTGTAGAACAGACCACTTTCTGCATCTTCATTTGGACCGCTGGTTTTTCCGTCATGACGATTGTATACTGTGTTGTACTTATCATAGCCAACGATATCTACATAGTCATCTCCTGCATACCATTTTGCAGAGTCGTCCGACCAGCAATACAGGTTCTGTTCCCAGATGATATTGTGCAGGCCATACTCATTGGTCAAAGTGTCATAGAGTCTATGCCACAGTTTTACATAAGCATCTGCACCAGCAGCACTCCACCAGAACCATGCGCCTTTTCCATCCAGTCCGCCATTGCCTTCGGCTTCATGGAATGGACGCAGAATGATTGGAACATGTGCATCCTGCAAGCGCTGTAACTGCTCTGCCAGGTCTTCGATCGCAAGGGTGACATAGTCATATTCCTTGGTACCCTCTACAGTTGCATTGGCTGCATTGAAAGAAGTCTTTTCAGTATAGGTACATTTCTGCCAGTCCAAGGCATCTCCAAGCGTATAATTTTCAAAATCAAGCGGAACGTTGATGTGCCAGCATGCTGTTGCAATACCGCCACGTGTGTTAACCCAATCGATAATTCTTTCTGTGGTTTTGTCATCCCATCCATACAATGGATTGTAATTCATGAAGTCAAATCCACGAATTGCCGGCAGTTTTCCAGTTAAATTCTTAATATAATTGAATTCCAATTCATAATCGCCGTCATTACCGCCACCGTAAATTTCCTGCTGTCCGGAAATGGTATGCTTCCCATATACATCGGTCAGATAATTCATCAGCGCCTGTGTCTCTGATGTTGCATTTTTATCTGCCAAAGCGGGTTCTACATCCAGTGACGGGAAGTCAGCTTCCTTGATGGTAATGGTATCATACCCTGCATAACCATACTTCGGAACCAGCGAAATGGTATTTTCGCCCGCCTTCAGACGGAACATGCCAAAATCATAAGTGCTCCATTCATCCGCATACGTTACCTTTTTCATAGTTTCCACGCCGTTGATGGCAATGGTCTGCTCTCTGCCAGCTTTGTCTAAGGTCTCTATATACCGAACGGAAATTTCATACATTGCATCCTCCGGAACGGTAACAGTCAGAGACATGGTGTCACCGGTCAGGTAGGCAAAACCGCTTCCGGAATATCCAGGGAACTGCTGTCCGTAAATATCCGTCCATAGAGTTGCACCCTCCATGTCTTCACATTCCATAGTCAGCGGAAATTGTGTATATTCCACATCCGCTTCTCCATCTGCTGCCCATGCAACACTGTTTGCCATTGTTGCAAGCAGAGCAACAGAAGTGATTAACGCCAATTGCTTTTTCATAAACACACTCCTTTTTCTTTTGAAGCAAGCAATCATTTCCAGCAATTGCTTGTACTTGATCAAAATGTACGATTTTATTATACATTCATTTTATTCTTTTGTCAATAGTGCTAGGGCTATTTTTCCAAAGAAAAATGGTAATTAGCTTTCGTGCGCTTCCGCTTCTTCCAAAGAAGCATACCCATAAAAATGTACCGTTTGCTCCATAATTTTTTTCGCCAGATTCTGTTTGCTCCGAAACAGCGATACAATCCATGCACCGTATAATGCCAACGTCTGCTCAGAATACGTAGAAAGCTCCCCGCGCAGATAAGTTTCATAGGAAGTTTGCCATACGGTATCCTCGGCAGTATGAATCACCCGTGCCTGATGGGCAAGTTTGGGATATTCTTTCTGAAATGCTTCCATCCATTGTACCTGAATCGCTGTAATTTCTGCAATGATCGCCTTTTGCCGATCGGTCAAAGGCGGCAGTTGATCGGCAATCGCCGCATATTCGTCTGGATGTGTGGTTTCCATCATGCGGGCATATTTTTCCGTAATAAGATTCCACCCTCTTTCCGCTGCCTGTTGAAAATCTTGCAGAAAACTTTTCAGCATAGGCAATTTCCAGGTGCGATACTGACTTTTCCGCATGATGGAAAATGTCTCCCAATCATCCTGACAATCGGCACGTCCACCGATATTCTGAACTTGATCGAATGCTTCCCATTCCATCTGCACCAAAGTATCGACCAGTTCCAGCCGCTTGGCATCTTCCGCCTTTTCCAGCAGGGCAGGAACACAATCCGCCAAATAATTCCGATCTGCATGCGGCGTAATTCCAATTGCAGCAAGCCCTTGCAGCAATTCCGCTGCAATTTGTTCCATCTGATCGGCAGCACGCTCCGACTCTGTAACATCTGGTATCTGCACCAACTTTTCCAGCATAGGAACAACTTGACGCAGCGTCCGGCAGGACTCCAATCCCTTTCGCATCCATTTGTCATAAGGGGCATACTGACGATTCAACAAATACACCAGTTCCATTGCATGCCGCAAAAATTTTGCTTTTGCAAGCTGAACTGCAACCCAATCCTTCCGTTTTGCCATACGGGAATAGTTATATTGCCCTGCCTGTGCTGCACACGCTGCGGCTTGTGCAAGTTTCCGGTACCATACTTCATCCGGATAATATGCCATTAGTTTTCCGCGTTCGGTACAAAAAACACCCAGATCATCCCGATATAGTGCACCCTTGCAGGTCGTAAACAAATCCGCTTCTTCCAATGCATACCAATCATCTGGTTTGCTTGGAACAGCATGCTGCAAGATCATCTGGAAAAACTGCGGAATAGAAAAGACACCAAACCGATTGCTTCCTTCCGGTGTTACCAAGCGTTTGACTCCGCAAAATGTATCCGGGAGCGCCTCATATGCCGCTTGGAGCTTTTCTCCAATTGCATCATAATCTTCCGGTGTCAGCCACATACAGAAAGCCGGTCCAAAATCATGATCTTCTGAAAGGACATCATCAAATCCATAGCAATCCGATCCAGGGCCAATCATACCAACCGCAATCCGTTTTTCATAAGCTGGAAATTGTTCCCGAATCATAGGCGCCCCATAAGTCTCATAATATTGTTTGCAAAGTTCTTTTCCGGACAGCGCATGTGGTGGGAGCTTCTGATAGACCGTCTGCAAATTTTCCTGTGTCATCTGATAAAAGGGATTCTTTCCCATATGCTTTTCAATTTCAAACAGCGCATGCTCATAGAAAATGGCTGCCTGCGGATAATTGCCCAGTCGGTACTGTGCTTCTCCCATTGCAGAAAGAGCCGCACTATAATGAAAATCGCTTGTTTCACACGTTGAAAAAAGATCCAGTGCGGTGTGAAGCTGTTGCAGCGCTTCTTCTATTTTTCCAAGCTGCAACAAAGAAGATGCATAATTGCTGCTGGAAATGGCAACCTTTAAGCTATCTGCACCTTCCTTGCACCGTACAATTTCTAATGCATGCTGAAGCGCTGTGCAGGCTTGTTCATGATCCTGCATTTCCTGATACAACAGCGCCAAATTGTTGTAATAGCTTGCCATCAGCAAATCATCTGGTTGTAGTAATTTCCGGTAAATTGCCGCTACTTCCTGATACAGCTGCAAGGATTCCGTATGCTTTCCGGCAGCACGAAACGCATTGGCAATATTCAAGCATGACGTGGCATAAGCCTGCGTTCCCTCCAAATGATGTGCCTGCATCAATTCTTTTAATTCCCTGCAAGCAGTCAGCATAGCGGAAAAGTCTCCGGTATCCCGACAAAAGCCAATCCATTCATTATAAATGGTCATCAAGGCAGAAAAATCCTGCTCCTGTTTGGCTTGCTGCAACGTCTGTTCCAAATAAGCACGTGCCTGCTCCAATTGATTGTTTTGTAGCAAGGCATCCAGCTGCTGCAAAAATGCAGCAATTTCAATTTGCATGGCTTTTCTCTCCTTACGCAGCAAAATCCCGGTCAAATGTAATCACAGCATGACACAAAACCGGTTCGATCTCATTCAAGGCTGCCTCAATCAATTCCTGTAATTCTTCATTTTCATACATGCAGTCAAACGGAACCACCAAATCAAATATAAAGTTTCGTTCCCGTTCGCCTGCTATTAAACGAAAATCATGCATAGACAAATTCGGATCCAATCCGTGGATGATTTCCCGCACTTGCTGTGCACACTGCACCACCAATGCATTATCCAACTCCAGCGGATCCATATGAATGGTCATCAAAATGCCTAACTTTTCCTGAATTTCCCGCTCTGCACGATCAATAACATCATGAATCTGTGCAAAATTCTCGTCACTGCGCACTTCAGCATGACAGCTTCCAATGACATGACCGGGGCCATAGTTATGCAGCATCAGATCATGAATGCCTAAAATATGCGATTCTTCCTCCAACATCTCATGAATTTGCTTGACAAGTTCCGGATCTGCCGGACGGCCAAGCAAATCGTCCATTGTATCTCGAATGATATCATATCCTGTTTTCAAGATCAAAATGGATACAAAAATTCCGATGATTCCATCCACCGGCCAATCGGTTACCAATGCAGCAAGCAATGCCAAAATGGTAGATCCGGTGGCAACGCAGTCATTGCGGCTGTCCTTTGCGGATGCTTCCAAAACACCAGACTGTACCCTGCGTCCTAAAGCATGATAGAAAGCAGCCATTCCCAGTTTGATGGCAATGGATCCAATCAAAGATACAAGAATCAGAACCTGAAAAGAAACCGGCTCCGGATGCAAAATCTTATCCACAGAATCTTTCAACAGTTCCAAGCC
>ERZ780151.862-NODE-862-length-26456-cov-2.184008_pt1 | contig 26456 bp, 17 predicted proteins | sample MGYA00510983_ERZ780151 | MGnify/ENA primary metagenome ERZ780151 (study PRJEB29588, sample SAMEA2144623) | human gut metagenome | biome: human gut; feature: human-associated habitat; material: faeces | place: Denmark | collected 2008/2010 ... | reverse complement strand
ATGAGGATACAGAGCGTAGTTCTGGAATACCATCGCGATATCTCTGTCCTTTGGCTCAACATCATTTACAAGAGTATTTCCGATCCATAACTCACCTGAAGAAATTTCTTCAAGACCTGCAATCATACGAAGTGTTGTAGACTTTCCACAACCTGAAGGTCCTACGAAGATGATAAACTCTTTGTCTGCGATGTCAAGGTTGAAGTTTTTAACTGCCTGGAATCCGTTTGGATATGTTTTACAAATGTTTTTTAAAGATAAACTAGCCATTATATGTGTCCTCCTAAATTTTACAACTCATTTTACTATGCAGTACCATAACCATGTAACAATACTGCCTGTGATTCTTCTACATATAACCAAATCATTTGTTGTAATTTAGTTATAATGTTCTTTTTTCGTGACTCACATTTAACATGGTTTTATAATACACTATCTTAAAATATTTTACCATAGGACAATTAGCCAAATAAATTTTACACTTTTTGTGCAAAGAGTATATATTATTGCGTTTTTTTCGTTTTATCATGAAATGTCACAATAAACACCGCCTAAAACTGTTTGTTTTTACCAATAGATTGTTACTTTTTAGTAAAAATGTTCAAATCATTGGTCATTTTTTGTATTATATCTGTCTATTCTTTTACTGAAAAACTTTGCTTTCATAAATTTCTGCGGAATTCTTTCTATCGCAAACTTTTCATAAAGCTTTGTAAGACCTATCTTTTCAATCCATACCGGCACTTTTTTCTCTTCTGCCATAATTATCCCTGCAACGCCTCCAATGGCAATACAGATCTTTGCATTCAGAAGTTTAACATGCTCTATTATCCATTTTTCCTGAATACTGCTCTCCAGATCAACAAGAAGTATATCCGGTGTGCAACTGTTTATCTCATTCACTATCGCAGCATCCTCTATTTCTTCAGAATAAACACAATCTCCTGCCACTTTCAATTCCGGTTGATTTTTTTTACAATAATTCCTAAGATTTTCGACATCTTCTTCACTGTCCGCTACTATGTAAATAACCCTGTCCTGTTTCCAGAGATTTTCAAGCATCACTCCAAAACTTTTGCAGCTTACAACCATTCCGCCTGCTTCGAGCATATCAACCTTATAATTTGTAAGCAATGCTTCCTCACCTGGCAGAAAAAGTTCTGCCTTATCTATTATCTCATGATATTTGTCATCTTCTGCCGCATGGTTTATCATATCCGCAGAGGCAAATAATATCACATCCATTTTATCATCTTTAAGATATTCATTTATTTTTTCAATAAACACATCATTGCTGAGCATATCAATATCGATACCCATTATTTTTACTGATGACTGCATATTTTTTACCATGCCTTTCATTCTATCTATAAACTTTACAAACTTATCAGCCTTAATCATACCTGCATTTCAAAAAATGCACGTCACTTTAATTATGGCGTGCATTTTAACTTTATCCGGTGTTTAATTATTTGCATCAGTTGTTCCTATTATAATCTTTATATCATAACCGCTTTCTACGGCGCCTGTCTCGATAACAGGATTGCTAAAATACTGTGCTAAATCCTTACCTGCACCATTTTCTTTTACGATAATCTTTGTCTGTGTCAAAGTTTCTGCAGAATAATCGCCTATTTTTTTCACCTTAAATCCGGCACTCTCAAGTTTTGTCTTTGCTGCTGAAGCAAGACCACTTATCCTGCTGCCATTGAGAACAAGTATGTTCTTGCCCTTTGATGACTTTCCTGAACTTTTTGACACTTTCTTAAAACTCTGAGACTGTGTATATGGTGTAGTATTTTTTACAAGCTTATTTATAAAAGTTTTTGAAGCTTTTGTATCTATCTGAAAAATATTCTCTGAATACATTCCCGGTATTCCCCAATAATGGAAATATTCAGGATTGAGCTTCTCGTAACATTCTACATAACCAATCTTATTATATACGGTAAGATTTGAATCAACTCTTTCATACTGTTCCTTTATAAATTCAGCAATCTTAGTCTGGTCTCCATTTAAATCTTTAAGCTGTTTTAAATAAGACTCACTTGCTACATTTATCTTTTCAGTTACCGTGACACTTTCATTACTGCCTGATGCCGAAAGCGACTGCGGCTTAAACTTAACATTTACATTTCTTCTCGAATAATGATTTACATATGTTTCCTGATTGATAACCGTATAGTAACTTATCTTTATGCCGAGAGCCTTTTCAATAATAAGCTCACCATATCCGTATGCATCTTCATCCTTGTCAAAGTACTGCTTAAGTCTTCCTAATCTTACAATCTGCGGTATTTCCTGATTTACGGTACTTAATCTCTGATACATATCAGTAGGTATAGTATAATCCGTTCCTACCGGAATCGTTATATAATCCATATTATTTGTTTTCGTATTGCAAATCTCAAGCATGAGATGTGAAATCTTCTTATCGTTACTTACATATATAAGATTTTTAGAAATCTCATCTGTCTGAGCCTCATCCAAAATATCCTTAATCTCATTTGAACTCGTTCCAACCTTTTCAGAGTTGTTTGAGAGAATCGTATATGAAATCTTATAACTTGCAAAACCCACGGCAAGTATGATTATTATGCCCAATACTGACTTTAATAAACTCAAAGCAAATATTTTTGCCACACTTTTCTTTTTCATAATTGTACCTTTCTATCTTTGATTCTTTATGTATAATATCAAAAAAACATATGATACATTATAACAAAAAAAAAATTATGTGTAAAGTAAAAGACTTAATGTCGTAACTTTTTTAACCAAATCGTAATAGTTGTTCTATTTTAATAATATGGTTTGTATGGTATATTAAATGTAAAAAATCTATATATACAAGATTTTTTGCACTATGCACAAAAAATATGTGCTGAAATATGAAATAATATGAAAACGAGGTTTTAATTTATGAGCAAAACAGTTATAGTGACGGGTGCATCCCGCGGCATAGGACGTGCTATTTCGCTTTATTATGCCAAAAAAGGATTTAATGTATGCACATGCTGTCACAAAAATGCAGATATGCTTGACGCATTAAAAGATGAAATAGAAAATATTGGTGCAGATTGTATGACATATGTAGGAAATATCGGAATTTTTGAAAATGCCGCAGAATTTTTCTCTCTTATAAAAGAACGCTTTGGCAAAGCTGATATATTGATAAACAATGCCGGTATTTCATATATTGGTCTTTTGCAAGACATGACACCTTCAGATTGGAACAATATAGTAACTTCAAATCTCACATCTGTCTTTAACTGCTGCAAACTTGCCATTCCGATTATGCTTGGCAGCCATGAGGGCAAGATAATAAATATCTCATCCGTCTGGGGCTGTGTTGGTGCCTCAACAGAAGTCGCATACTCAGCTACAAAGGGCGGTATTAACACATTCACAAAAGCTCTTGCGAAAGAACTTGCTCCAAGCAACATACAGGTAAATGCAGTTGCCTGCGGTATTATCGACACCGACATGAACAGCTTCCTTGACGCAGACGAACTTGCCGCCGTTATTGACGAAGTTCCTGCCGGAAGAATCGGCACTCCGGAAGATGTTGCAAAAGCCGTATATGACATTTCTGCCACTAGCAGTTATATGACCGGACAGATAATAAGACTTGACGGCGGCTGGATATAAAAAATGGCACAACTGGCGTTTTGTCATAGTATCCACACTACATTACAAGCGTTTTCCTATACATTAAAAAATCCTCCTTAAACAGATTTACAATTTTTCTGCTTAAGGGGGATAATTTCTTACATCTCTACATAGTAATCTCTTGTTTTCACGATTTCCTTTGGAACATCAACCTTATCTTTATCCCATACCCTGAATTTAAGGTCATACTCTTTTGTCTTTTTGCCTTTCTCTCTGTTATATCTTGCCATTGCATCCCTAAACAAAGGCTGCTCTTCAACTGAATCTCTAAGATCTTTGGCAAAAGGACAATATGTAGCCATAATTTCCCTCACCGGTTTGCTCAAAACGATTCCTCCATGAGCTTCATGCTTAATCCAGTTCTCATAGTCAACAACAAACACCTCACGCGTATTATTTCTGCATTTCTGAATCTGCATTTTAAGCTTGTCCTTTTTATCCTCTGACAATTCCCTGTTTTTCTTATAAAACTGAATAAAATCACTATACTCACTTGTGAGAGATTTCACCTGTATGTTGTTCCACGCTGCACCCTGTATCGTTCTGCAAAGCTCCCATCTGAATCTTCCGAACAGTTTAACCATTGCCGCATCAATATCCGTGTCAAGAAATGCCGGCAGCAAAAATCTCCCTTTTGAATTTCTTCTTCTTCCGCTTATCTCCTGCCACATGATAGGATTGCTTCCTGCTATAGGGAATAAAATAAAATCAGGAAAAACTTCCTCAACTATATACTCTTTCTTTATACCCTCTGCATCTCCTTTGTATAATCCCTCTCTGTAAAATGCAGAATAATCTATCTGCAGCAATCTGTGAACTGCCGCATTTATCCTGTCTCCCGACATAAATGTCTTTAAGAGCGATGATGCACAACCGTCCGTAAACAAAAACGGAACAAATGCCGATACCTGTCCGTATAAAATACGGTGGTTTGCCTTGAACATATTATCTACTTCAAATTCAAACTTTGCGTTCCTGTCATCAGCCATTGCATTTACCTGCTGTTCCGTCAACGCACCCGTTCTCTTTCGATCTCTTAAACTCTCCGCATAATCAAGGTCAAACTCACTCTTTGACGGCTCTTTTCGTCCCTCTATGATTTCCGTAAGCCACTGTTTCATATCATATACCATACATGATGCATTTCCAACATCATGTCTGTCTATGGACAAAAGCTGTTCAAGAAGTTCTTCTGAAAGAAGCTTTTCGCTTATAAAGCCATACCTCAAAAACAAATCTATTATTACCGGCGTACTTTCTGATGATTTATAATCTTTAAGAAATACCTTTTTGTATATCTTATAATACATCTTTGTAATATTTCTTCTGAGCGTTCTTGTATCATCATCGGTCAGGAACTTGTCTCTAAGTTTGTCAAAATCTGTGATATACTGCTCAAAATCTAAAGCTTCTTCTCTTTCAATCTCTGAATAATCAAGTATAAAGGAAAGTGAATTATTCAACTGGCTTATGTCCTGATATTCCATCTCTGTCAATGCTATATCAGCATCATTACCGTCATCGTTTTTAACATCTGAATTTAAAAGACTGAAATATGTTTCTTCCATAAATTCATGGTCTATCTCAAGATCGACACCCGCCTTGTCGAGCATCAGATTTTCAAGCGTATTTATATAATCTATAATATCATCAAACAAAGACATGACATTGCCAGACTCTCCACCTATATGCTGAACCGTATTTGCAAGTTGAAATACCTGCATATAAAGACTTCTTTCCTCTTTGACAAGTGGCTTTGAAAGCAGCTTTAAATACTCTGTTCCTCTGCCACATTCAGCTATAATGGCATTTACAAGTTTTACCTGTTCGAGAACATGATATACTGATATAGCTGAGCTTGCTCCAAAATATGCCTTTTGTATATCAGGTGCTATCTCACAGCAAGCCCTGTAATACATTATCTTGTCGATGTCTACATCACCCTGTTCATATTCCTCAATGTCATCTATTGAGCGGATATTATCAGCTTTAATCCCTGCTTCTTTTGCTATCTCTGTATATCTTGTACGACCTGACAATAAAAACTCATAGAGTTTGTCAGCCATTGCCGTTATTTTCTCATATGTTATAGAAAGTTCACGAATAATACGGCTAAAAGAAGCTACCATAAGCCCTGCATAGTCCTTGTTTGCCTTGACAAGACTTCTTACTGCTTTGCTTAGTCTCATTTTAGGGAATGCATATATAACCGCATTTGTCTCTGCTGTATATGTAATCCCATATTTATCTCCGACAAGGTCACAAAGTCCAAGAAAATTTCCTGAACCTACTACTATATTTGTCCCCTCTGCACTCATCCTTATGCGGCCTTTTACTACAAGACTTACCGATGATATTTCATCACCCTGTTCATATATTATGGTATCCTTTATAACCTGGTTTATGTTATTTAGCTTTAATTCCGCCTTCAATTCTTTCTTTCCTCCCTCTATCAACTCACATCCAGTCTGCTGTTTCCACTCTTTTTTAATTTCATACCTGCTTTAACGCAGGCAGCAATACTTATTCTATTATACAATCTAATAGCTTTATCGTCAATTTAGTAATACCATGCATTTCCAATTTATTCGACTTTTTTCGTTAAAGAAGAATACTATACTTTTTCGCTTTACTCCTCTTTTTTCGCTAAATAACAATTCAATGTATCTTCGTTTCATTAATTTTTCGCAAAAGAAAAAAGAATTGCTTGCGACTCTTTCGCACTTGAGCGGAATACACATCCTCACGGGGTGTTTTTTTATGTTATAGAAAACAAGAAGTTTCCTATAACATAAAAAAACAAGGCTAAAGCCTTGCTTCTAAAATAATATATATAAATCCGTGCATCCTGTTTTGAAAATGTCAATGTAACCGTTACCCCGGCAGTTAGCTCGGCTCCGGCTACCTTACGGCACACGAAAATTCTCACTTAGTGCTGCTAGGTTCCCCTCCTGACACGGTTCATGAGTTTCCATTGCGCAAGACCAAAGCGTCAACGCCACTTACAAAGGGCAGCTTTGCAAGCCATAGACCCGAAACAGAACATCACCCCTGCTATAGCGGATTGCAGGTACAGGGAACCGCTATCTCCCCGGCTAGCACGGAAATCTTATGACAAAATCAAGCGGATGCTACTCGCATCTTCGAGCGCTTCTTTTACAGAAACGACACAAATTTTATTATATAGATTCCTGTATGCCCTGTCAAGATTGTTCTTTTTGCGTTTTTTTCTGCCGGCGCAATTCCCGAAAAAAATCCTGCATCATCTGACTGCATTGCTCTTGCAGTACTCCAATAACCTTGTCCACCTGATGATTGAAGCGTTTTTCCTGCAGCAAGTCCAAAATGCTTCCGGCGCACCCGGCTTTCGGATTCATAGCACCGATCACAACTTTGGGAATCCTGGCCTGCACGATCGCACCGGCGCACATCGGACACGGTTCTAACGTGACGTAGAGTTCGCAGTCTTCCAGACGCCAATCCTGCAATTTTTTACTTGCTTTCTTTATTGCAATGATCTCGGCATGAGCCAGAGTACTCCCCTCAATGTTCCGACGGTTGTATCCTCTCGCTAATATTGTTCCGTCTCTTACGATCACGCAGCCGATCGGCACTTCTCCAATTGCCGCCGCTTTTTTCGCCTGCTTGATCGCCTCCCTCATATATTTTTCCGTATTGTCTTTCTGCACCGCCATTTTTCCTCATTTCTAACGTAGTTATGCCATAATAACTGCGCATGATTTCTGCGCATAACGGAGTCTAAAAGGGACTCCTAAGTTAAGTGTGCTGTGTTCATTATAATCTTTTTTGTATATTAGAACAACCTTTTGTCTGCCAAAATCACCTACGAAACACTTGCATTTTCCGCACCAATCCGATATGTTTTTATAAGATCACTCAGTCTTTGTATCGATATAAATACGAAGGTGTGAGTCAGATTTTAGACAGAAATGAGGATTGTTATCATGTTAACCTATTATCAATCAGAGCGGCTTGAATTGCGTATATTAAAGCCGGACAGTTCGTCAGCCGTTTTGAATTTTTATGAACGGAACCGTAATACGTTAGAGCCGGTAGAGCCTCTGCGTCCACAATATTTTTACACCATTACCTATCAATCCCGCAATCTTACTTGGGAATACAATGCTTTCCTTAAGTCAAAATATATTCGTTACTGGATGTTTCGAAAAAACAGCAATATCCCGATTGGCTGTGTCTGCTTTTCCGAATTTCAGGGCGGAGCCTTTCATCGATGCATGATCGGATACAAACTGGATCAAACCGCCACCGGCAACGGCTATATGCAGGAGGCAATTGCCTTTTTGCTGCCTTTGGTTGCAAAACACTATGAAATGCATCGTTTCGAAGCGATGGTTCTCCCGGAAAATGAGTCCTCTATCCGACTGCTAGAACATCTGCACTTTGTACGGGAAGGCTATCTGCATTCATTTGCGCAAATAAACGGACAATACCGGGATCATCTCCTCTACACCTACATAGTACCGGATTTATCGGAAGATTAGTCCAGTGGCATCAGCCAATATCCAAAAGCTCCGCGACAGTTTTTCTGTCCACAGATGGCAATAAAATCACGAAATCCGGCATTCTCCGCCTTCGACTGCATCATGTTACTATAGATGCCCGGAACACCGATGACATATCCTTTCTCCCATTCCATAAAGATCAAATGGCGATATTGAAAATATCCCTGCATTAAAAACGGATTTCCGGAAAGGGACCACATTCTCATCGGCAAACATCCAATATCCTGCGGCTCTATTCGCACGCATTGTCCGGGATAACGTTCCCCAAACGGACGCATCACCGGAAAAGTAAGCAACATTTTTTTGCCATAGTCCAATTCTTTGCGCTGAAATGGACAGCTTCCGCAGATTGACTGCCCTGTTACCTCCGCCGACTGACTACAACGTTCCATTGAAGCGTTCTCGGGTTTCCTGGAAATCCCTGCCTGCGCCGAGGCAAGATGATCCGCAAATCTCTGTGCTATATTACTGCCGCTGCCAGACGAAACAACTTCTTTTCGCGGTGTATTGATGCCTCTCTCAGATGAAGCAACTTCTTTTTGCGGTGCCTCGCTGCTACTATTCGCTGAAACATCCATGTTTTGCGGTACCTCGTTGCTTCTATCCGATGAAATAACCTTGTTTTGCGGTGTCTCGCTGCTACTATCCGATGAAACAACCTTGTTTTGCGGTGTCTCGCCGCCTCCCTCAGGTAAAGCCTCTGCTTTTCCTGCATCCTCATGTTGATCCCCCTGCCACCAACGTAATTGCCGTGCATCGATCTGTTCCAAATTCCATGTTGATGCAAAATAATGTCCTTCTTCTACATAAACCAATACTCCATGTACATCGTCGAGAGACAGCCCGGTACCTGCAAGATTGTCCACATTTCCCTCATACTGCCCCTTCATACTGCCATTATTATCTCTCATGACGCCAATGGGTATAAGCAGCACGCCTGTTTTTTCCTGCTGAAACAATGCTGCCTGTGGCAGAGTGGCAAGGTCAGCTCTCCGCATTTGAATCAGCACCCGACACTTTTCACCGCGTTTTTCCAATTTGACATAGCCAACATTGGCTCCCTTGTGTCCATCTTGATATTCATACAAATAGCAAATCATTCGCTCATAACGACCCATTCTTCTCCTCATTTCTGAACCTGTTTCTATACTTCTGTACCACTATATGTATATGGAAAGCTTGTTAGAACAAAATCGTTCATTTACTTCATGATTCAGATTTGGCTTAAACGAAGCTGCTGTCGCATCGCATATTACTTACGCAAAGTTCCTTTCAAAAATGATGAATACCTTGCTTCCGGGACTTCGAGTTTCCGAAAGGCATGTAAATCAATCATCAGAGACAACAAAATCTAGAAATCACTGTGAAAACTAATTGCGGCAAAGCAATTGCTATAGTTTCTTGATGGCAGGACTCACTATATAGCGGCTGCAAAATATAATTAACCCATCGACATAATAAGCAATATGTGGTTTGGGCAGTATCTTCCGGGGTGGGGAGTTTGAGTAGTAAAATGATGAAGTGAAAAGCTTTGCGGGGATGCGATAAGTTGTAAGATTTTCGTAAAGACTTGCAATGGATGGTTGTGATATTCTGTAAATGGTAAAAGCAGGAGGTGGAATACGTGGAAAAAGCGAATATACTTGTGGTGGATGATGATAAAGAAATTGCAGAACTGGTTGGCATTCACTTACGCGAAGAGGGATATGAGGTATATAAAGCATATAGTGGCAAAGAGGCATTGAAAATCTTCAAACAGGAACGTATAGACCTTGTTATATTAGATGTCATGATGCCGGTTATGGATGGAAATCAGGTATGCAGTAAGATCCGAGATACAAGCGCTGTGCCGATCATAATGCTCAGTGCGAAAGACGCGGAGATGGATATGGTGTCCAGTTTGTATCAGGGCGCTGATGACTATGTGACAAAGCCGTTTCGGCCGATGGAGCTGATGGCTCGTGTGAAATCTCAGCTTCGAAGATTCCAAAGTCTGGGGGGCGGCGAGCAGGAAAATGCAGGTGTCATTGATCTGCCCAACTTATGGATGGACAAAAGGACGAGAACCGTGAAAGTGTATGACCGTGAGGTTAAGCTGACGCCGATAGAATTTGATCTGCTTTATTTGTTAGCATCACATCCGGGACAGGTATTTGCGACAGATGATATTTTTGAGAAAGTCTGGAAAGAGAAAAGCTTTGAAATGAGTAACACAGTCATGGTACATATTCGAAGGCTGCGCGGAAAGGTTGAGATCGATCCACGCAACGCCCAGATCATAAAGACGGTATGGGGAGTGGGGTATAAAATTGATGGGTAAAAAATTCAAAAGCATACGCACAGAGATCATAGTGTATTGTTTTTTCAGTGTTATCCTTGCGATGATCACAGACATAGTGTTAGGTGGATTGATCTATACTGTTTCCTCTACGTTAGGCAAGAAGCAGTACGACAAAGTGCCTGTTTCGCCACCACCGGGGAGAGGGGTACGGTTCAGCAGGCATGGGGATGATCTGGGGATGAGCACGGGGCGGCTGGTGAGGCATTTGAGCCGCGATACGCTGGTTAGTTTTATGCTTGTCACCGTTATTGCAACGATCTGTTTTTTTATCATTTACTTTTTGCTGTTTATTAAACGGATCGTCAAAGACATGACATATATTTCGGACCGGATCATCGATATTGCCGATGGAAAAAGTGACGAAAAGATCATCATAGAGAGACAGGACGAGATAGGAGAGATCGCCGGCAGAATCAATGAGATGACAGAGCAGATTAATCAATTGATCACGTCGGAGAGGGATGCCTTGCAAAGCAATAAGGATCTGATCGCCTGTGTAGCACATGATTTAAGGACACCGATCACATCGGTGAAGGGATATTTGGATCTGGCTTTAGATACCAAGCATTATGATCTGGAGCAAAGACAGAAATATGTGCGTATAGCACAGACCAAGGCGAATCGTTTGGAATATCTGATACACGATCTGTTTAACTATACGAAACTTACGAGTGGAGAGATCACACTACACCGCAGTAAGATCGATCTGGTGCAGCTCGTGGAACAGATGGTGGAAGAGTTCTATCCGTTATTTCAGGAAGAGGAGCTTGAGTGCACAACGAAATACAATATTTCCTATCTGGAAATGAATATGGATGGAGAATTGATCGCGCGAGCTGTACAGAATCTGCTCAGCAATGCAATCAAATATGGCAAAGATGGTAAACACGTATATGTGGAATTGGAATGTTTAGAGCAGGAAGTTCAAATTCGCGTTACCAATTACGGCTTAGTCATACCGGAAGAAAGTATCAAGCATTTGTTTGACAAATTTTACCGGGTAGAACGGTCGAGAAATGTTAAGACCGGTGGTACCGGCCTTGGATTAAACATTGCGCAGGAAATTGTTCATTTGCATGGAGGCAGGATTCAGGTAACAAGCGGAGCGAGTGGCACATGTTTTACCATCGCTTTGCCGTTACATAAAGAAGAGGAGGAAGAGTGATTGAGAGGTAATGAAATGATGAAAGAAAAGCAGACTTCCGGTATGGAATGGATGTACTCTATACTGAATGGTGCGAGTATTGCCATGCTGGTGGCAGTATTAGCGGCCATTGGGATCATGACTTGTATGGCTTTTGCCAGTCATGCAGATGCCAAAGCCAAGTCTTCCACTAACAATTCAATAGGAGAAGTTAGTTTTCGGGCGGGTGACATCAAGATTGATGCGACACTTGGCGGAACGGGAGGTGTTGTCGCACCAAACCGTTATGTCCCGATCAGGGCAACGTTGACCAACAAGGGAGATAATTTTAAAGGTTCTGTTAAAGTAATCTCGGGAGCAGTCAGTGGCACTTCGGTAGCATTTACAAAATCTGTATCAATTGCTGCAGGAGAGACGATTCAGATCAAAAGTTTTTTTACGTTGCCGGTGAGCGGTTCTACAGTACGAGTAGCGTTATATGACAAAGATGATGACATGATTTCATCTCAGACAGCATATTTGCAGATGGCATTAACAACGACTGATGAAAAGCAGATGGCGGTTTTGTCAGATGATATTAATAAGATAGGATATTTGCAGAGTGCAAATTTTGCTGTAGAAGAAATAAATGTTGCGGATGTTCCGGAAGACGTTCGATTACTGGAATCATTGGATGTATTAGTGATCAATAATGTAGATACGCAAAGCTTTTCGGCAAAACAGGTTACGGCGCTCCAACAATGGGTTTCCAATGGCGGACTTTTGGTGCTTGGCACCGGCGCTCAGGCAGAAAAAAGTTTGAAAGTTTTTTCTGGGAAATTGCTAAACGGTACGATTGGTGACGCGCGCTCGATACAGACAAATTTATCCTATGCGAAGGTGGATCAGGCAGAGAAACTGGCGCTGCTCAAAGAAGAACTGCGCAAAGAAAAATTAGATAAAGTAAAAACATTTTTGCGCGAACATTTGCCGCAAACTATGTATCGTGATTATGCACAAGACATTCAGGGCTTAGATTATTCGGATGATTGGGGAGGTACGATCTTTTCAAAAGGTTCGGAAATATACAAACAGCTGAAGAAAGAATATAGCGATGACGATTTGGAGAAGAAATTTCAAGTTACCATAAGCAAGAAAGAAGAAGAGAAGATACGGAAATCTCTTGTTTCTGATAAGTTAACCGTTGATATTACATCTTTAACGCTTGATAAAGCAGAGACATTGGTAGAACAGGATGGGGAGGCACTGGTTTCCAAAATATCTTATGGAAATGGTTCCGTGATCGTATCGGAATTTGACCTCGCACTTGATAACAAACAGTGGTCTAATTATGGTTCTGTTATCCGTAAGATCATTAGCGACAATTGTACCACGACAGAAAATCATTTCTTTGACCAAAATGTCAATACATATTATTTGGATGATAGTTTGCAGGCTGGACTGAAATATAATGAGGTTGATGTGTTGCCCAATATTACCTTATACGCGATTCTGTTGATCGTGTACGTAGTATTGATCGGACCGGTTGGCTATACGATACTGCGTCGCAAGGATAAGCGGCAGTTGCTGTGGGTGATCATACCTGTGTCCGCTGTGTTCTGTTCTGTATTGATCTATCTGATCGGAACCGGAACCAGAATCCAAAAGCCGTTTATCAATTATTTATCACAGCTTGAAATTGGAGCAGAGGGGACGCATGATACGTTAAACACCGCCTTTTCGGTGACGAGCCCGAATAATAGAGATTATCAGATCGTAGTAGAAGGCAGCAAAAATATTGACCCGTATTACAACAGTAATCAGGTCTATTATGATTCTAGTGCAGAGCAGGATAAAACGTATAGTTATGCAATCGAGTATAACTCAGATGAAACCGTATTGCACATGGAAAATCAGGCATCGTTCCAAAGCTCTAATCTCAAAAACAGTCAGACGGTAAAGCAGAAAGGACGTATGGCGTTTACGAACATACAGATCGGAGAGTCTAAAGTATCCGGTGTGGTAACCAACAATACAGGGTATGATCTGGAAGACTGTATGATTGTTAATCATGGAGATATCATTGTATTAGGCAGCTTAAAAGCCGGTGAAAGTATATCTCTTGACCGTATCTCACCGAGCAAATACTTAAAATATGCGGATATCGGTTCTGATTGGGAAGAGATGGTTACGCAGGCAGTGGGTGCAAATGACAATGGATATACAGAAGATGTGCAGTCTCAGCGAAGACAAAGCTTGCTGAAATATTACGGTCATTTCTTCACTTCAGGAGAGACAGGAAGATCAACGACATATTTTTATGGTTTTACAAAAGATCAGCAAAAGACGTCGTTTACCAATATGTTTGATCTGAATCTGTATGGAGAAATGGCAGTATCACAGGAAATTGACTTTAAGGATATGCTTGCAGAGGGGACGACAAATTATGGCGTATTGTCAGACTATATTGCAGAATATAATGATTATCAGACCGATGGGAAATTGGTGCTGCAATCAAATGCTTCTGCGTCCTCTTCGAGCTATGCTCAGAGTATTAATGTTACTTATAACATCAAAAAGTTACTGGGTGAAGGGAAAAAATTAGGACTGCAGTATACGTATCTGGATAATTCGGAGATTACGATCTACAGCAATTATAGTAGTTCGGATATGACGATTAATACGAATCTGTTTATGGGATCAGCATGTATTTATAATCCGAAGAAAGACCGTTATGTTAAGTTCCTGACAGCCGGAAGTGAAACAACGTTAGACAGTCTGGATCAATACGCTGACTCAGAGGGAAATGTCAAGATTCGATATGACGTAAAAGCGGATAGTGGTCTGGATGGAATGTATAACAATATTGCACTTCCGAAATTGCACATTATAGGCAGATAGAGAGGAGAGGGTGACATGGTAGAAATCAAAGGATTAAATAAATTCTATGGTAAATTTATTGCATTAAATAATTTGGATCTGCATATTGACAAAGGGGAGTTATTTGGATTTGTCGGACCAAATGGTGCAGGGAAAACGACGACCATGAAGATCTTATCAGGTCTGCTGAAAGCATCCGGCGGGGAAGCTTACGTTGCAGGGATCGATGCGATCCGCCAAAGTACAGAACTCAAAGCGATGATTGGCTATATGCCGGATTTCTTTGGTGTATATGACAATCTCAAGGCGATCGAGTATATGGAATTCTATGCATCCATTTATGGCATGTATGGAAAACAGGCGACATCCTATTGCATGGAATTGATGGATCTCGTGCATCTGTCGGATAAAGCAAATTTTTACGTGGACAGCTTATCGCGTGGCATGAAACAACGATTATGTCTTGCTAGAAGTTTGGTGCACAATCCGCAGTTGCTTATTTTGGATGAGCCGGCTTCCGGTTTGGACCCGCGAGCACGATTTGAGATGAAAGGAATACTCAAGAATCTACATGAAATTGATAAGACGATCATTATTAGCTCACATATTTTGTCGGAGCTGGCAGAAATGTGTACCACGATCGGTATTATCGATCACGGACAGATGATGGTAAAAGGAACAGTCGATGAGATCATGACCCGGTTAAATACCTCCAATCCACTGCAGATCCGTATTGTAGAAGGAATGGATCAGGCGGTGAAGATCCTCAAGGAGAATCCGACAGTTGTTAATTTGTCTGTGGATGCCAACATGCTGCTTGTTGGTTTTAAGGGAAATGAAGAAGAGGAAGCAGCATTGCTGGCTTCGTTGATACAGAATGACGTACGGGTATCGTCCTTTGTTCGGGATACAGGTAATTTGGAAGAAGTGTTTATGCGTGTCACTGGAAACAAGGAGGTGTTGTCGGCATGAGTAAATGGAAAAAGAAGTTATATAATCCGGTATATGTAAAAGAAACAAAGCTGCGTGTGCGCAACATTAAGTTTGCTCTGACAATCTTGTTTTACAATCTGATCTTGATCGGGATCGCAGTATTTGGATTTGAAGTATTGTTTAATTCCGGTATGAACGATTATGTAAATTATGGAACGGCGATCGGTTTATATGTTGCACTGGTCGTGCTCGAATCTGTTATGGTGGGATTTCTTGTACCATCTTTTACGGCTGGAAGCATTGCAGGAGAGCGTGAAAAGCAGACATTAGAAATTTTGCTTACGACAACTATGAAACCGTCAGAAATCGTTTGGGGAAAACTGATGGCATCCATCAGTATGGTGTTGTTATTGGTGGTTTCCAGTTTGCCGGTGATTTCCATTGTATTCACCATTGGTGGTCTTGCCTTAGTTGATCTGCTGCAGTTCGTTGTATTGGTATTCGTTGCGGCATTACTAATGGGAAGTATCGGCGTTTGGGCATCTACGGCAATTAAGAAAACAGTTCCGGCAACTGTATTTACCTTTGCGGGGATTGTTGTACTGTGTGGTGTGACTGCTATTTTGGATGGAGTTATATACATTATTGGAAATATTATTGAAATGAATGTTAATCATGTGTCCGGTCTGGCTGCCAGCAGCGCAACGCTGCATCTTGGACCGGCGTTATTGATCCTGTTGATCAATCCGGTTGTAACTTTAATCGAAATGTTGATGTGTCAGTTTAGAGGACATGGACTCATTGTTACACTGGAACGGACATTTGGGGGCGGTATCCCGGATATTGTTGTAGATCATTGGTTTGTGATCAGCTTGATCTGTCAGTTGGTTTTGACGTTTTTCATTATGAAGCTTGCAGCAAAGTTATTGGATCCATTGCGTGTGAAGAAGAGCAGGAAGAAAGGAAAAAAGCATGAATCAGCAGTCGGGGATGGAAGCGGACAAAGAGATTGATCGTTTTCTGCAAAAAGTAAAAAAACGTGATATGCGTCAGAAATCGATTTTACTGTTGGGAATGTATGCACTGGTTGGAAGCATTCTTGGCTTTTTGGTACAGTGCGTGGCGATCTGGTATCCGTTTTATAATTGTGTGCCCACAAGTGCCGCAGTGTTTTTGGGATCGATCGCAGTCGGGGGCGTACATTTGTTTCTATGCCGCACAACGACAAGACGTGCAGCAAGATTAGCGGACAATATGGGAATGCAGGAGCGTGTATCGACGAGCATCGAAGGCAGAGGAAGTACCGATGAACTTCGTATCCTGCAGAGAATAGATACGAGAGATCAGCTTCGGAATATCTCTTTGGAGAAGACAATGCCGTATTATATTCCATGGAAGAGATATGTTAGTCTGGGGGTCTTTTTGCTGATGGGATTCATCTGCTTGTTTATTCCGTCAGAGGCAAAGGATGTCGCGAAGCAGAAACATGAATTTGTCAAGAAAGTTGAGAAAGAGCAGGAGAAGATCGCGAAAGCAAAGAAGGTTCTTGATAAGGAAATGGCAAAGGGCAAAATAAGTAAAGAATCCCGCAAAAAGCTGGAGGAGTCCATAAAAACAGCCCAAAAAGATATGAAGCAGGCAAGATCCGTCGATGAAGTGACTGCTGCCCAAAAGCGTTTGGAGACAAAACTTCTTCGAGATGTTCCGGAGAACATTAGCAAAGAGGCCGCAGACAGTTTACGGCCTTTTGTGGACGGCAAAAATTTACAGGCACTTTCGAAATATCAGAAGCAGCTTGCAGATCTGGCCGGTAAGCAGAAAGCCGTTGCGGCAGTGAGTGATGAATTAAAAGAATTGGGAGAGCAGTTAAGCGAGTCTAAGATGAAAGAGCTTATGCAGCAGCTCAATGAAAAGGCACAAAGTGGAGCGTTGACACAGCAAGACATTTCGGAAGTACTGCGAAATCTTGATAATGCCAGTGCTTCCTATACGCGGAGTGCCCTGTCACAGGATCAGACAGATTCCAATGCAGCGACACAGAATCAAAATACACAGGCACAAGGGAATACTTCGAATCAGAATGCCGATGGACAACAGGGAAACAGTTCCAAAAAAATGTCCGGTAATGGTGCTAAAGGTACTCAAAAAGATGGTCAAAGTGGATCGGGCAGTCAGTCAGGTTTCGGTAAAAATGCCGGCAGTGGGAATGGTGGCAGCCAAGGTAAAAACGGTACCAAAGTTGGAAGTGGATGGAACACCGGTGGTAAAAACGGACTGGAACGAAAAGGTGCGTCGGACAGTGCAGAACAAGTCTGGGTTCCGGAGGATAATGGGAAAGATGGCAATTTGACGGGCAGCAAGAATGGAGAATCCGGCAATCGCACAAAGTCTAACAACATGCCTGCGAAACGCGGAACCAAACAGGAAATCGGGGCGGTATCCGGACAATATAAACAAAAAGCATATTCCAAATTGAAGAAGCAGAAAATACCACAATCCAAGGAGGATATGGTTAAAAAGTATTTCAGCAATCTAGAGTAAGGAGGGGCATTGATGCAGGTAGAGGATATCAAAGAATATAGTACCAAGATCAAACGTACAGAGGAAGAAATTGCCAAGGGGATCATCGGTCAGAGAAACGTGATCCATCACATTTTGCTGGCAATATTGGCAGACGGCAATGTGTTATTAGAGGGTGTTCCGGGACTTGGTAAAACACAGTTGGTGAAGACGTTAGCAAAAGTTATGGATCTTAATTTCTCGCGTATACAGTTTACGCCGGATCTAATGCCGACCGATATTACCGGTACCAATCTGATCATAAAAGAAGGAGATCGAAATCGGTTTCAATTTGAAAAAGGACCTGTGTTTGCAAACTTGGTCTTAGCGGACGAGATCAACCGTGCAACACCGAAGACACAGTCCGCATTGTTAGAAGCAATGCAGGAAAAAACAGTAACAGTTGGAAATCATACGTATGAACTCCCAAAACCTTATATGGTTCTTGCAACGCAGAATCCGATTGAAAATGAAGGTACCTATCCGCTTCCGGAGGCGCAGTTGGATCGTTTTTTATTTAAGTTATTGATCGAGTTCCCGTCTCTTGAGGAACTAAAGCAGATCATGCATCTGACGGTAGAAGGACAGCAGGAACAGATCCAGCCGGTGCTTACTGCAGGAGATCTGATGGAAATGCGTCAGGTGGTTCGTGATATACCGGTGTCGGCAGCAGTGGAGGAATATGCGCTGGCATTGGTGGTCGGAACACATCCGGACAGTGAGTATGCGGTGAAAGAAGTTAAGCAATATGTATTAGAGGGAGCCAGTCCGCGTGCGGCACAGGCGATTCTGCTGACGGCTAAGGCAAGGGCGTTGTTAGATGGCCGTTACAATGTTTCTTTCGATGATATTGATGATGTGGCAAAGGCGGCACTGAGGCACCGGTTGGCATTAAACTTTGATGCGCTGTCGGAAAATGTAGTGGCAGACACGATCATTGCAGCATTGCAGGAGGCACTCAATGGAAGAAAAACTGTTTGATGGTGATTTTTTTCGAAGCTTGAAACGGATCAGCCTTTGGAGTGAAAATCGCTTAAATGGAGGCAGAGGCGGCAGCAGAAAATCTACTGCCAAAGGCAGCAGTGTGGAATTTTCTGATTTTCGAGAGTATATGCCGGGAGACGATATACGTCGTATTGACTGGAACGCCTATGGAAGAAGTGAAAAATTATTTATTAAGCTTTTCATGCAGGAACAGGAAGGAATGTACACTGTCGTTTTAGACACAAGCCGATCCATGAAGGCAGACATGACAGAGAAATATAAACTTGCGGCGAGATTAGCAGGAATGTTTGGGCATCTGGCATTACAGTCACAAGACCGGGTCCGTCTGGTATCGATTCAGGACGGTATGGCTCAGATTGAAAAATCTCTGACCGGGATGCAGAGCAGAAACTTATTTTTGGATCAAGTGGCAAGACAGCGATTTGATGGGGTGACAGATCTGTGGCAGTCGGTACGCCATATTCCATTTCCGCGAAAAGGGACTGTTATTTTGCTGTCCGATTTTATGGACAGAGATGCCAATGGCGGACATATGGAGACAATACATCAGACACTTCGTTATTTGAAATTTTGTAAACAGGACATATTGATCCTGCAGATTTTAGATAAAGAAGAACGGAAACCACAGTTGGAGGGAACGGTCAAACTGATCGATTGTGAGACAGAGCAGAATCTGACAGTAACCATGACCTCGTGGTTACGCAAGCAGTATGACAACAGACTTACTGCGTTTCAAAAAGGACTGGAGAGTGCAGCCAAAAAGTATCAAGCGCATTTTATGCAGGTGTATACGGACACGTCCTTAGAAAAGATAATTTATGACGGCATGAGAGCCGGCGTTTTTGAACAGGTATAAGATAACCCGGATATAGAGGAGGGGATACGATGGGATTTGAACATTTATGGCCATTATTATTTCTTGCATTTGTGCCGGGTATTGTTTTGCTCTATTTACTGAAGCAGAAGGTACAGACCAAGAAAGTGCCGGCATTAAATTTGTGGCAGGAAGCTTTTGAATCTGTACAGGCATCGACTCCATGGGAGAAATTTCGTAATCATTTGTTAATGTATCTACAGATTGCTGTTTTGCTTTTGCTTGTTTTTGCCATGCTTATGCCGTACATCAAACGCAAGGGCGGCGAGACGGATCACGTTGTTTTGTGTATCGACACCAGTGGAAGCATGAATGGCCGATATAAACAGGACAGTACCAAATTAGAAGAAGCGAAAAAGCAGGCACTCACCTACGTGGATCAGTTAGATCCGGGAACAAAAGTCACCGTAGTTACAGGGGCACAGACAGCGCAGCTTTTAGTGACAGATTCGACAGATACCGGCAGCATCAAGAAAACAATACGAGGTATTGGCGAAACAGACATTGCCGGGAGCTTAGAGGCCTCTTTGCAGATTGTAACGCCGCTTGTGAAACAGTGGCATAACTATAAAGTGATCGGGTTTACCGATAGTGATGCTGATGTGGGAAAGTTAAATGCGGATATTATTGCGTTGACCGATCAGGAAGGGACGACGAATGTCGGTTTAAGCTGGTTGTCCCATCAGACGGATGCAGAACATAAAATAACAACACAGGCCGGTATTACAAATTACGGAGAGAAAGATTTTGAGACAGATGTAGAACTGTATTTGGGTGACACGTTATTTGATGCGCAGACCGTATCGCTAAAGGCGGGGCAGAGTAAGACGATCACCTTCCATACGACAACGAACAGTCATTTCCGGAAACTGACAGCAAGCAAGGGGTATTTGAAAGCTCATATTGTAGCAGAGGACGGCAATTCACACGATAATACGGTCTATGAAATGATTGAAAGACAGAAGAAAAAGACGGTATTATTGGTATCCAAACAAAACAGTTTTATGGAACGGGCATTGTCTCTGGAAGATTCTATAACTGTAGAACAAACAACTCGGACAAAAAACATAAATCCGGACAAGGCATATGATTTCATCGTATATGATGGAGTTATGCCGACGAAATGGTATCATAATGAGAATGTGATATTACTCGCACCATCGGATAAGGTGGTGATTGGAAAGCAGACTTTAGTTCGTAAAGTACAGACATTCAAAAATGGATCAATTACGTTTCCGCAAAGTAATATTACACAGGATCTGGAGGCGTTTACGGTCAATGCAGCCAAAGGATTTCGCTACGCACTTCCGTCGTGGGCATATTCTTTTGCCGGGGAAAGAAATCAGTGTGTTGGCTATCTTGAAGATCGCGTTGTTGCGGTGCTTGGTTTCGATCTGCACAATTCGGACCTTCCTCTGCAAATGGAATTTCCGGTGTTAGTACAGGGGATTTTGGCGCAGGCAGAGCAGACGATGTCTTTTGATGCAGCATCGTACGAGCCGGGAGATACGGTCACCCTGCAGCTTGGCAGTGGTAAGCAGGCAGCTATCCGCTGGCAAGATCCGGCAGGACAGACAGTTACTGATCAAAATGCACAGGGGCAGGCAGTATATACCGATACGAGGATGGCCGGTCTATACCATATGACGGTAACGGACACAAAGAGATCCACCAAATATTTTGCGGTGACATTTCCTGAGAAGGAATCTAAGTGCACGAATCGGGTACACATCACACAAAATGGCAGAAAACAGACTGTGACAACGGAAAATGTCAGCAAACTGTATGGCAAGAGGATGCTTGTAAGACCACTGATCCTTATTGTGTTGTTATTGGTGTGTGTGGAATGGATCGTATATAGACGTCGAACAAATTCAACGAATCGATTTAATAAAGTATCCACAATCGCATGCCGTATTCTATTATTTGCCGGATTGACCGCCGCATTTATCGGAATATCTATGTCCCATATTTCGGACAGTACAACGACTGTTTTTGTGGTGGATGTGTCGCAGAGTTTTGCTGGAAAACGCAGTGAAATGGTGCAGCAGATAAGAGATGAACTTAAGAAGCTGCCGTCAAAAGATCGTGCCGGAGTAGTTGCTTTTGGAGGAGATGCGAATGTAGAACAGTTCGTGTCGGATACGGTGAAGTTTACAGAACTTAATTCGGTCCGGGTAGAAACGGAAACCAATATTGAAAAAGGACTTCAGACAGCAATGTCCCTTTTCTCGGACAGCGACGGAAAGCGCATTGTTTTACTAACAGATGGCAGACAAAATAGTGGCGATGTGCGTAAAATGAGCAGCAGCTTACAGGCAGGAAATGTAGAATTACAGGTGTTACAACAGGATTGTACTCCGGACAAGGAAGTTTGGTTATCGGACATGACCGTACCGGAACAGATTACACCGGGAGAGCGTTTTACCGTAGAGATCGAAGTAACCGGTAATGTTGCGACTAATGCTGTTCTGCAATTATATAATGACACGAAGCTTCGCAGACAGGAGCATGTCACTATACAAAAAGGAACCAATCATTTTACCTTTCAGGATCAGCGAAAACAGACAGGATTTACCAATTACCGGGCGGTGATCGTTCCGGAGAAAGATACGATACAGGCTAATAATGAGTATGTTGCTTATACGAAAGCGACCGAGCAAAAAAAGGTGCTGCTCATCGAAGGAAAAAGCGGAGAAAGTAAGCAATTTCAAAAGGTATTGCAGGCAGCTGGCATCAATTATGACGTAGTGACGCCATCTTTCGCCCCGGATACGCTTAAAAAGATGCGGGAATATAGCTCTATTTTACTGGAAAATGTATATGCAGACGATCTAAAGAGCGGATTTATGGATCATATCACAACCTATGTCAAGGATTATGCCGGAGGGTTGATCGCGATCGGTGGAGATCAAAGTTTTGCGCTTGGTGCATATCGGGATACTGCCTTAGAAAAGGTGCTTCCGGTCAATATGGAGATCAAGGGCGACAAGGACTCGCCAAAACTTGCGATGACGTTAGTGATCGACCATTCCGGAAGTATGACGGATGCGTCCGACGGAGGCAAAAGTAAGTTAGAGTATGCGAAAGAAGCGGCCGCAGCTGCAGTCAATAACCTGCGCAGTACAGATATCGTTGGTATAGAATCATTTGACGATGGCTATCATTGGCAGGTTAAACCGATCCGGCTTACAGACCGAGATGATGTCCTAAGCAAGATATATGGCATTAAAGATGGCGGCGGCACCAGTATTTATCCTGCATTGAAAGAGGCTTATGAGCAAATGACCAAGGTGAGCACAAATGATGCGCAGATCAAACATATCGTTTTGCTGACTGATGGACAGGATACGTACCATGGGTATGACGATCTGCTTAAGGACATGAATGATCATAAGATAACCTTATCGACAGTAGCGGTAGGGTCGGATGCCGACGTAAATATTCTGCGCACCTTAGCAGACAAAGGAAAGGGGCGTTTCTATCAAACGAATGCGGGCACCGGACTGAGCAGGATTTTTGCTCAGGAAGTATTTTTGTCGCAGGGAGAATATTTGGTCAACAAGACTTTTACACCGGTCATAACGGCGAACAGTGACATATTAGAGCAGCTCGGAGAAGGTGGTTTCCCGGAGATGCTTGGATATGTAGGAACGACATTGAAGTCGAATGCGACAGCAGTATTGATGGATGATAAAAAAGAAAGTCCGATCTTAGCAACGTGGCAGTATGGCTTGGGGACAACAGCGGCGTTTACTACAGATGTAGTAAACGAGTGGACAGCTAATTATGCACAGTGGGAGGATTATCCGGCGTTTTGGCGCGGATTGATCAACCAGACGATAGGGGAACAGAATCATCAGGGCATTACCGTAACGGCACGGCAGGAGGGGAGTGCCGGTGTGATCGAGTATACCAATGCAAAAGTTAGTGGTGACGATCAAGTTACCGCAGTTTATGATGATGCGGACGGGAAAACAAATACTGTGACGTTACATTCTGTTTCCGGCAGCCGTTATGAGGGTGAGATTCCGCTTTCTGATGTAGGTGTCTACCAGATCAATGTCCGCCGCAGTAATGGAAAGAAAATACTAGATAACACCAATACGCAGTTGACGATGCAATATTCTGCCGAATATCGTTATGACACGACAGATACGGCATTGAATGAATTGATCGCGTCGGTATCAGGACGTTCGATCAATTCATTAGAGGGCTGTTTTGATACGACACCACAGCGGAATGCCGCAAAGCGTGATCTGACGTTATATCTGCTGATGGCAATGACAATTCTTTGGTTCTTGGATATATGGAATCGGCGTATGCCGGATCTGCTGCCGACAGCATTGCGTAGATTAGGAAATCTTCGTTCGAAAGCAGTGGATACCATATTGTCTGCGGTTGACACGCCACAGGAGGAGTCTGCTGTCAAAACAAAGCAAAAGAAGATAACGAGGCCAAAGAAACAAAAGAAACCAAAACAGCAGAAACAACAGGCGTCACAGGCTATGCTTGATATTAGCAGCTTGAAGAAGGGGCTGCAGGATATGTATGATGACACACAAAAATAAGTTGCAATATTTTGTCAATACGAATACAATAAAAAGCATGAAAATCCAAATGTTATGGAGGGCAAAATGATACCGATTAGTGAGAGAAAACGAATTGTCGTCAAGGTGGGAACCTCGACATTAACACATCGTACCGGAAGATTAAACATACGGCGCGTGGAGCAGCTCGTCAAGACACTTGCCGATCTGCAAAATGCAGGGCACGAGGTGATCTTGGTTTCCAGCGGTGCGATTGGTCTTGGTATGGGTAAGCTTGGCTTGATGGACAGACCTAAAGACACACCCGGGAAACAGGCTTGTGCCGCAGTAGGGCAATGTGAGCTAATGTATTTATATGACAACTTGTTTTCTGAATACAGTATAACGGTGGCACAGCTATTGTTGACGAAATATATATTGTTAGAGGATCGCCGTAAAAATGTGGAAAATGCGTTGGAACGTTTGATCTCACAGGGAGTGATCCCGGTTGTCAATGAAAATGATACGGTTGCCATTGATGAGTTGGAGTTGGAAATGGGCGAGAATGATTCGTTGGCAGCTGTCGTGGCAACGATCGCCAATGCAGATCTTCTTATCATCATGTCAGACATAGATGGACTGTATGACAGTGACCCGCGTCAAAATCCGGATGCCAAGATGATCCCGGTTGTTCGAGAGATCAGTGAAGATATTCATGCGGTTGCAGGCGGCGCCGGAACAAAATTTGGCACTGGCGGCATGGCAACGAAGATTCATGCTGTGGAAATTGCATACGAATCCGATATTGATGTTGTGTTGATGAACGGGCAGCACCCTAAGAAATTGTACGAGCTTTTTGAAGACAAGCCGGTTGGCACTTTATTTCATAAAGGGTAAAGAGTCATAAGCCTATTTTCGCGACAGAGATAGATCATCATAAAAATTAAAATCAAAACCGCTGGAGCGTTATCCGTTCCAGCGGTTTTGCAGTTGTAAGAATAACAGTATTAGTGACTAACATTGTCGTCCTTGATCACCTGTACGAGTTTATGGCGAAATGCTTTCTCTGAAATATTATTATCGTGGAAAGCAAAACGGTTAAAGTCAAATTCCGCATGACATACATCATCTTTGGTGAATATATCCGGTGTACGCTTCTGCTCCTCCGGCCAAAAGATAACGATACAGCCATAAGGTTCCCTGATATTCGCATCCATTTTGTCTGCAAATGGTGTGGCAAGGCTTTGGTCGATCATGACTACATGAGCGTATTGACCTACAACTTTTGCAAGTCTCGTTCCATTGATCGTAAAGGTATTCATATCATAGCCATCCGTAAACTCACTGCCTTCCGCAGAAGACTGTGTATTTTGCTGGACGATGGCGATCAGTGGCAGGTGGCGATTTGGATCTTTTACCAGTTCGCAGTAAGAAGTAAAATCTTCCGGCGTAGTTATAAATTGTGCCTTTGTGCCAAGTCTGACAACGTCAACGAAACCTACCTTTGAAGAAAGATCATTCATGAAAGATGGTTTGCTAAAACTGATCTGGTGCGAAGCACCGTGTGGCATATCGCGAGATGTCATATGATAAAAATGAAGTTTGTCATCACTCAACATAGCAACAGAAGAATGAATATGCCATAATGTACCGATCTGTTTGCTGTCTATGTGATTTAACTTCATGGAAAATGTCATATCTTCCGGTCGATAATCAATCTTTAATTGGTAGCCTGGCAGTTTGTTCTGATAAGAACATAGTTCCTCAGGCATATCTTCAAAAACAGGATTCAACTTAAAACGAGCCCATTTATAAATGATATTTGATGCGTTTGTAAATTCGGACGCAAGTGATCTGACTTCTTTATGCAATAAATAGGTTTCCAGATGGAACAATACCGCAGAATCCAGTCTTGCAAAGTGAGAACGCGAACGCATTTTCTCATCACGGATAATAGGAAGTTTGTCACAGATGGCTGCGACCTCCTCATTATGGATCT
>ERZ780151.854-NODE-854-length-26697-cov-4.804181_pt1 | contig 26697 bp, 18 predicted proteins | sample MGYA00510983_ERZ780151 | MGnify/ENA primary metagenome ERZ780151 (study PRJEB29588, sample SAMEA2144623) | human gut metagenome | biome: human gut; feature: human-associated habitat; material: faeces | place: Denmark | collected 2008/2010 ... | reverse complement strand
ATTATTCAGGCAGAAGCAGAGAGAGAATCTGCGTAAGTAATATGAAAAATATCCATGCACCCCCTTGACAAAAGCTTTCAGAAGATACCCTGCTGTCGGCCATGGAAACCGCAGGCAACAAGGAATTTGAAAAGGACACCGAGAAGAAAGGTCTGGGAACCCCTGCAACGCGCGCCGCGATTCTGGAAAAGTTGGTATCCTCCGGCTATGTGCAGCGCAAAGGCAAGCAGATGATTCCCACGGAGGACGGTGTGGCCGCAATCCGCAATATCCCGGACTATCTGAAATCTGCCAGTATGACAGCCGAATGGGAAAATGACCTGCTGCGGATGGAGCGCGGCGAGATCAAGCCATATGATTTTATGCAGGGCATCCACGGATTGCTCGATAAGATGCTGGCTGACCTGCGGCAGATTCCTACCGTCGTGGTGGCTCCCTATCATAATAAGGTAAGCGTAGGTAGCTGCCCGGTCTGCGGAAGCCCTGTGCATGAGAACAAACTCAGCTTTTGTTGTGCAGACCGCAGCTGCAAATTTGCCCTCTGGAAAGAAAGCAGATACTTGTCCAACATGAGAAAAACGCTGGACAAGAAGATGGCGGTAGACCTTTTGAAGAAAGGCCGCACCCATGTAAAAGACTTTTATTCCGCGAAAAAAGATAAGACATTCGCCGCTGACCTTGTGATGCGCGTTGAAGAGGGCCGCGCACAGTACAGCATGGAATTTCCCAAAGCACCGATGAAAACCAAAACGTAAAGGAGGTTTGACCATTGCCACAGATTAACGATATTCGAGAATTGGCGCAGCAGAACGCCCGGTATGTCAGTAACTCGCCACAGGACTGGATGAGTTATCTGGATGTGGCGGCGCGGCTGTACCGCTATTCGTTCACCGATACACTCCTGATCCACGCACAGCGGCCCGATGCAACCGCCTGCGCAGAACTGGAACTCTGGAATCAGAAAATGAGCCGATGGGTCAACCGTGGCGCAAAAGGCATCGCGCTTCTGGATGATACCGGACCTCGTACCAAGCTGCGATATGTGTTCGATATTGCTGACACTCATCTGGTGCGCGGTGGAAAAACACCGCTCTTATGGAATCTGGAAAGCCACGAGCATGAGCAGACGATTTTAGACCATCTGGCAGACACCTACGGCCTGTCGCAGACAGACAGCATGAATACTGCCCTGATGGAACTGGCACAGCAGCTGACCGCCGACAATCTGGATGAAGCGATGGACGGTCTGGCCTATGAGGTGGCGGATACATTTCTGGAAGAACTGGACGAAGATAACATCCGCGTCCGCTTCCGGGAATTGATGACCAACAGTATTTTCTATACGCTTTCCCGCCGCTGCGGGCAGGAGCCTATGGATGTGCTGGACGATGATGACTTTATCCGCATTGTGGATTTCAACAAGCTGCCGGTGCTGTCGTTCCTTGGCAACGCGGTTTCCGAACAGTGCGAAGCGGTTCTTTTTGACATTGGCCGAGAGATGCGGAAAATTTACAAAAAAGAAATCACGCAGCAGCTTGAAAAATCCGTTGACAGCTTGTATAATACCAATACGGACTTTAACACATTAAAGCGTGAAACCGAAGAAAACACGACCAAAGGAGGACAAGAAAATGGAGTTGACGTATTACCGCAAGGGAGATTATCTGTTCCCGAATCTGGCCGTGAAGGACGAGCCGCAGACCATCGGGAAGTACGGGATGCTGCGCAGGACGTACCTGAAAGAGAACCGCAAGAACTGGTATCAGAGTATGCTGATGAGCGGCAGACTGAACCAGCATCTGGCGCAGATCGAGAAAGCAGCGGAGAACCGGATGGAAACCCTGGTGGACAGCCTGAACGAGAAGTTTCCGGCACCGAGCAAGGAGAAGGACCCGCTGGCATGGGTGGCACACCAGAACAACCTGACGGCAATGGCAGAGGAGATCGTCTTGAAGGAATTGGTGTACAATTAACCGAACCGACAACAGAACAGGATTTGAGCGAAGCAGAGGAAGAAATTGCCTCTGCTTTTTCTTTGCCTGATCTGCCGACCGTGGAACAGCAGATCCGCGCCATTGAAGCACCGATCCAGGCGCGGTATGCGGATGAAATTGCACTTGATCCCGAAGTGGTCGATGAAATCCTGCGCACGGGCAGCAACCGCAGCAAAGGCCAGCTGCGCCTGATCTACAATTTCATGGTCGAGAAAACCCCGGAAGAATACACGGAGTTCGTGAAAAACGAATATGGTACGGGCGGCAAAGGCTTTGAAATTGGCGGTGCGAAGTATGCCGTCTGGTTCGATGATTTAGGGCTGCGTATTGCAGTAGGCAGTACGGCAAAGGGCGGTACGATTGTCAATGCGTTTCTTTCGTGGGAGGATGTCAGCAACCGTATCCATGAACTGCTCCGGCAGGGCGAGTATGCGCCACAGGCGGTTCTGGATGCTGCACGGCAGAACGCTTTGCAGGAGCACGCGCAAACATTGTCCTACATGGAACGTGACTTGGCAGATGGTGTTGCCGAAGCAGTCTTTCAAAATGCAGAAATCTTCAGGGGCGGTTTCCCGGAATTGACAGACAGGCTGGCAGGCTTGCTGGATGATACGGATTTTCTGACTGACCTAAACGACAGATTATCTGCGCTGGGGGAAGCCTACGCCGAAGATAAAGACCTGATGCGGATGCACTTTTATAAGCCGGATAAAGTAGCAGCTCTGTTCCAGCAGTTTGCAAAGCCTTATCAGAACTACTCGGCGCGGGATGGCTTTCACTGGAATGAGTATAAGAAGTTCATCACGGAAGATGAAATAAACGCTTTTTTCACACGAGGCAGCAATTATTCGGACAGTCGGCTGGCAATCTATTCGTTCTTCTTAAACCATGAAGATAAGAAGGAGCGGGCAAACTTCCTGAAAGACCATTACGGAATCGGTGGCAGCAGCCATGCACTCTGCGGGGCAGATGATTCTCACGAAGATCACGATGGCAGGGGCATTTCTTTGGAGCGTGGCTCATACGGGAACCCGGATGCAAGCGTTCATCTGAATTGGAATCAGGCTGTAGGTCGAATTGACCGACTTATCCGTGACAGTGAGTACCTGAAACCAGCGGATTACTCCCGGATGCTTGTCTATGAACGGGAACAGATAGCAATGCGGGTGATTGGATTCTATCACCATCTGCCGAACGACGTGGAGCGGCCTTATCCGCAAGACCTTTACCATGAAGAAGGACGAAAGGCTCTCGTCGAAAAGCTGGAAGCCCCTGAACAGGCGGTGGAACTACTGGAGCAGATGGACAATGCACTCCTGTCTGTGCCGCTGGATTCCGAAGAATATGAGCGCAAGGCAGAATTCCTCTCTATCCTGCACCAGTATGTCGAGGGAACGTACACGATTTTCCCGGAAAAGAAGAAGGCTGTTGAGATTGCGGTTCCTGAACAGGGGCAAATTTCCATGTTTGACTTCATGGAGCAGGAGCCGCAATCGAAAGAGCAGTCAATCGCCGCAGCGGTTGAGAAACCCAAAAAAGATACGCCTCTTGCAGATGAAAAGTATTCGGAGCAGACGCTGCAGCCCCTGCCACTGGATGCCGCCAACGAATATAACGCACTGAAAGAGCACTACCCGGATGCTCTGGTCGGCTATGAGCAGTACGGAAACTTTGAGTTCTACGGCGAGGATGCAAAGCGCGTTTCAGAACTTCTTAGCAGCAAGCTGTTGGAAAAGGAAACCGCACTCGGCAAGGTTGAGGTATCTGGTTTTCCGCGTGAACAGTGGGTTTCGCAGGCAATGAAGCTCTGGAAACAGGGGGAGAGTATCTATCTGTCCGGCCAGCAGGAAGATGGAACCCATGCGCAGACAAAGTATTTCCGCAGAGAGGAATATCTGCCAGTTAATACCATCGTTGAACTGGACGATAGAGAGTTTCGTGTGGATTCGGTCAACTTTGAACAGGGAACGGTCAGCTTGCAGGACATGACCCTTGCAAAAGAAGCTCAGTATCCGATCTTCCGAACGGAACCGCTGGAGTATATTCGGCATTTGTATGAACAGGCAGATATGCCGCTGGAAGAAGCGGTAGAAGCTACCGTCTTTGCGGCCCTGCACAATGCTGGTGTGGCCTATGAGGATTTCTCCCCGGAGCAGATGGATGTGATCTATTCGGTGGCAGAATCGGGCGGCGAACTGGAAAGCCTGCTGAATCCCGACTTTCCGCCGGAACAAATGCAGTTGATCGCAGATGTGCAGAACCGAACGGATGCCATTAGCCGCGCAGCGGCAGAGGAAGCCCTTGAACCGCTGACGCAGCAGCCTATGACCCCGGCAGAGGTCAACCATGCAAGGCGGCAGCACAATCTTCCGCTGGACAGTGGAGCAGAAACAGAACAGCCTGCACAGCCCAAACAGAAACCTATTAACTTCCGCATTACGGACGATGATCTCGGCGCAGGAGGGCCGAAAACAAAGTATAAAGCCAATGTGGAAGCCATTCGGGTGCTGCAGACACTGGATGCAGAGCAGCGGCAGGCTACCGCAGAGGAACAGGAGATACTCTCCCGGTATGTTGGCTGGGGCGGCATTCCGCAGGCGTTCGATGAAAACAACGCGGAATGGTCGAAAGAGTATGCCGAACTGCAGTCCCTGCTCACGGCAGATGAGTATAAGGAAGCCCGTGCCAGTACCCTGAATGCGTTTTACACTTCTCCTACGGTCATCAAGGCGATGTATGAAGCCCTGGGCAATATGGGATTGTCCAAAGGCAACGTGCTGGAACCATCCTGTGGTGTCGGCAATTTCATGGGTCTGGTGCCGGACAGCATGGAGAAGATTCGGATGTACGGTGTGGAGCTGGACAGCATTTCGGGCCGCATTGCACAGCAGTTGTACCAGAAAAACAAGATTGCGGTGCAGGGCTTTGAAACGATGCAGTTCCCGGACAGCTTCTTTGACTGTGTTGTGGGCAACGTACCGTTCGGCAATTATAAAGTACCGGATAAGCGGTATGACCGCCACAATTTTCTCATCCACGATTATTTTATCGCCAAGAGCCTTGACCTTGTGCGTCCGGGCGGCGTGGTAGCGGTGGTAACGTCCAGCGGTACGATGGATAAGAAGGATTCCTCTGTCCGTGAATACCTTGCCAACCGCGCTGATCTGGTCGGCGCAATTCGTCTGCCGAACAATGCGTTTCATCGCAATGCCAACACGAGCGTGGTTGCTGACATTCTGTTCCTGCAGAAGCGTGACCGTGCAGCGGTAGAGCGGGCAGACTGGATAGACCTTGGCGAAACACTGAAAGGCTACTCCATCAACCAGTATTTTGCACAGCATCCTGAGATGGTGCTGGGGGAGATCACCACGGAAAGCACCCAGTACGGCAAGCAGGAAACTACTGTCAAGCCCATCGAGGGCGCAGACCTTGCCCAGCAGTTGAAAGAAGCGGTCCGCAACATTCAGGCTACCATCACAGAGCCGGAAATCTCCGACGATGAACTGGATGTGCAGGAAGAACCCATTCCGGCAGACCCCAGCGTGAAGAATTTCAGCTTCACGAATGTGGATGGGCAGATTTACTACCGCGAAAACTCCTTTATGAATAAGGTGGAACTGCCTGCCGTAACTGCAGAGCGTGTGCTGGGCATGATTGCTCTGCGGGAAACCACCCGGAAGCTGTTGGATTGTCAGCTGCATGATGGTTCGGATGCAGAAGTTCAGCTTTTGCAGAATGAACTAAAACAGCAGTACACCGCATTTAAGGCGCAGTATGGTCTTATCAACAGCACGGCCAACAAGCGGACGTTCCGACAGGACAGCAGCTATTGTCTGCTGGCATCACTGGAAATTCTGGATGAGGAGAAGAATCTCAAACGGCTGGCCGATATTTTTACAAAGCGCACCATCCGTAAGCCGGAACCTGTTACCTCGGTGGACACGCCCAGCGAAGCCCTGGCACTTTCCATTGGAGAAAAAGCAAAGGTGGATGTGCCGTTTATGGTGCAGCTCTGCGGTAAACCGGAACAGGAGATCACGGATGAACTGGCAGGTGCGATTTTCCGAAACCCTGTGACACAGCAGTGGGAAACCTCGGATGAATACCTGTCCGGCAATGTTCGTGAAAAACTGGCCACAGCAGAAACCTTTGCTGCAAACCATGCAGAGTATCAGATCAATGTGGACTACCTGAAACGGGTACAGCCCAAGGATTTGGATGCTTCAGAAATTGAAGTACGGCTGGGTGCGAACTGGGTGAAGCCGGAGTACATCACGCAGTTTATGAAAGAAGTATTCAAGACCCCGAACTACTATGCCGGGATTGACATTAAAGCAACCTATTCCGAAATTTCAGGTGCATGGAACATTTCGGGCAAGTCGCTGGATCGCGGCAATCCGCTTGTTGCCAATACCTACGGAACCCTGCGCGTCAATGCTTATAAGCTGTTGGAAGATGCCCTGAACCTCCGGGATACCAAGATCTACGATACGATTCACGATGCGGATGGCGACCACCGTGTACTGAATAAGCAGGAAACCATGCTTGCACAGCAGGCACAGGAATCCATTCGGGAAGCGTTCAAGCAGTGGATTTTCAAGGATTTAGACCGCCGCGAGGATTTGTGTGCGACCTATAACCGAATTTTCAATGCGATTCGCCCCCGTGAATATGATGGCAGTCATATTCGTTTTGAGGGCATGACACCGGAAATCTCTCTGATGCCGCACCAGAAAAATGCCGTGGCGCACATTCTGTACGGCAACAATACGCTGCTGGCTCATTGTGTGGGTGCAGGCAAGACCTTCCAGATGATCGCTGCCGGCATGGAAAGCCGCAGGCTGGGCCTATCGCAGAAAAACCTCTATGTGGTGCCGAACCACCTCACAGAGCAGTGGGGCGCAGACTTCCTGCGGCTCTATCCCAATGCCAATGTGCTGGTGGCAACGAAAAAGGACTTTGAACCCAGCAATCGAAAGCAGTTCTGCTCCCGTATCGCAACCGGCGATTACGATGCCATCGTGATCGGTCATTCGCAGTTTGAGCGAGTGCCGCTTTCCCCGGAACGACAGAAAGCCATTGTGGAGCGTCAGATCGACGATATTACACTGGCTTTGGCCGATGCCCGGAGTGAGGATAGCCGCAGTTTTACGGTCAAGCAGATGGAAAAAACAAAGAAAACGCTGGAAGCAAAGCTGCAAAAGCTGAACGACCAGACGAGAAAGGATGATGTGGTTACATTTGAGGAACTGGGTGTTGACCGTCTGTTTGTGGACGAGTCGCATTTCTATAAAAATATGTTCCTCTACACAAAAATGCGAAATATCGCAGGTATCGCCCAGACCGATGCACAGAAGTCCAGCGATATGTTTGCGAAGTGTCAGTACTTGGACGAACTGACAGGTGGCAAGGGCGTGACCTTTGCAACCGGAACCCCGGTCAGCAACTCGATGGTGGAACTGTACACCATTATGCGGTATCTCCAGTATGACACGCTGCAGAAAATGGGACTGAGCCACTTCGATGATTGGGCGGCATCCTTTGGTGAAACCGTCACGGCAATCGAGCTTTCCCCGGAAGGAACGGGCTACCGTGCGAAAACACGTTTTGCCCGGTTCTTCAATCTGCCGGAGCTGATTTCTCTGTTCAAGGAATCGGCAGATGTGCAGACAGCGGATATGCTGAACCTGCCTGTGCCGCAAGCAGAGTACATCAACGAAGTGCTGAAACCGAGCGAAACACAGGAAGAAATGGTAAGTTCCTTTGCAGACCGTGCCGAGGCCGTGCGCAATGGAAATGTGAATCCCAGATTCGATAATATGCTCAAAATCACAAACGATGGCAGAAAACTGGCACTCGACCAGCGGCTTATGAACGAGATGCTGCCGGATGAGCCGGAAAGCAAGGTCAATCGCTGCGTGGACAATGCGTTCAAGGTCTGGGAAGAATCTGCGCCGGACAAGGGAACGCAGTTGATCTTCTGTGACTTATCGACACCAAAAGCCGATGGCGCATTCAATGTTTATGATGATGTGCGGGAAAAATTGGTGGCGAGAGGTGTTCCCCGTGAAGAAGTGGCGTTCATTCACGAGTACAACACCGAAACGAAAAAAGCAGACCTGTTTGCAAAGGTGCGCGCCGGACAGGTGCGTATCCTGATGGGGTCTACGCCGAAGCTTGGCGCGGGAACCAATATTCAGGATCGGCTGATTGCCCTGCATCATCTGGACTGTCCATGGAAGCCGTCTGACCTAGAACAGCAGGAGGGACGTATTCTCCGGCAGGGAAACCGGAATAAGCAGGTAAAAATCTATCGTTACGTCACGGAAAATACGTTTGATTCGTATATGTGGCAAATTCTGGAAAATAAGCAGAAGTTCATTTCTCAGATCATGACGTCCAAATCTCCTGTCCGTGCCTGCGATGATGTGGACGACACTGCACTGTCTTATGCTGAAATCAAGGCACTGGCAACGGGCAATCCCTACATCAAGGAAAAGATGGACTTGGATATTCAGGTCAGCAAGCTCAAATTGCTGAAAGCCAACCACACCAGCCAGATTTATAGTCTGGAATCGGATATTGCGCGCCGCTATCCGCGAGAAATCGCTGCGGCAAAGGGTCAGATCGAAGCACTGAAAACCGATATGGAAGCGGCAAAACCACTTCTGGCGCAGGACAAAGACCACTTCGCTATTGAAATCAGCGGCAAGGTGTACACTGAACGCAAGGAAGCGGGTGTAGCCATCATCGAGGCTTGTAAGGCTCTGAAAGCAGCTGGCACCGAGGGCAGGATCGGCAGCTACGGTGCGTTTGAACTGCATTCCCGGTTTGACAACTTCGATAAGACGTTCCGCTTATCCATCAAGGGCGCGTGGAACTATTCGATGGAAGTCGGCAAAGACCCGCAGGGTAATATCCTGCGCGTTACCAATGCACTGGCAGGCATCGAAAGGACACTACCGCAGGTGGAACGCAGACTGGAAAATCTGGAACAGCAGTTGGCACAGGCAAAGGAAGAAGCCAAACGTCCTTTTGCGCATGAAGCAGAATTGGCCGAAAAATCTGCGCGCCTTGCGGAGCTGAACTCTCTGCTCAACATGGATGAAAAGGGTAGTGAGGATGCGCTGGGAGTGGATGAGGATGCAGCCGAAACCGAGGTTGCAGACAGACCGCGCCAGCCTGTGAACTACGCAGGCCGCGTTGCAGAGCGCACTACGGACAATGTGCGGAAACCTTCTGTGCTGGCACAGCTTCATGCAAAGCAGGCAGAGCGCACTGCAGAACCGCAGAAATCCCAGAAGCGAAAAAGTCACAATATGGAACTGTAAATAGGATAACCCCGTTAGATCTCTGCAAGGAATCTAACGGGGTGTTTTTGAACAAGGAGGGCATTTGCTGACATTAACACCGATCAATCTGAAAACGGCAAACGCATTTGTGCAGCAATATCACCGCCACCATAAGCCGACACGAGGGCATAAGTTCTCCATCGGCGTATCGGAAAATGGTGCGCTGGTGGGCGTTGCTATCTGCGGCAGACCCGTGGCGCGGCGGCTGGACGATGGCTATACGCTGGAAGTTAACCGTCTGTGTACAGATGGAACACCGAACGCCTGCAGCATTTTGTATGCGGCGGCATATCGTGCAGCACGGGCCATGGGCTACAACAAAGTTGTTACCTACATTCTGGACACGGAGAATGGCAGCTCCCTGAAAGCTGCCGGCTACACCTGTGAGGGCAAGGCCGGGGGATTAGAGTGGAACGGCGCAAAAGCACCGAAACAGGCTGACCAATATCCGCGCCAGATGAAAACACGATGGGTCAAGAAAAAGGAGGGCTTGCATGGCAGTTGACCGCAAACAGCAGATGAAAGAAATCACGGAACGGCTGGAGCAGGGCGTAAAGGACATTTTTACATCGGAAATGTACACGACGTATCTGCGCACGATGGCAAAATTCCACAATTACAGCTTCAATAATACGCTGCTGATCGCTATGCAGCGGCCCGATGCCACACTGGTGGCAGGGTTTAACGCATGGAAGAATAAGTTTAACCGTTACGTTAAAAAAGGCGAAAAGGGCATCCAGATCATCGCTCCGGCTCCCATTAAGGAAGTCGAGGAGCGAGAGAAAATCGACAAGGATACGGGCTTGGCTGTGCTGAACGAAAACGGTGAACCGGAAATGGAACGTGTGGAGTATGTGGTTCCGCGCTTCCGAGTGACGACGGTTTTTGATGTTTCACAGACCGATGGGGAACCGATTCCATCGTTGGAAGTGAACGAACTGACGGCCAGCGTCAAAGACTATGCGCTGCTTACGGCGGCAATCGAGCAGGTATCGCCTGTGCCGATGCGGTTTGATGAAATCGAAGGGGATGCCAAAGGCTATTACAGTGATGCAGACAAAGAAATCTGCATTCAGGTCGGCATGGGCGAGAGCCAGACCATAAAGACGATGATCCACGAGGTTGCTCATGCGATGCTGCATAACAGCGATTTGATGAAACAGCGTGGCGAAGAAAAAGACAGGCTCACGAAAGAAACCGAAGCCGAAAGCATCGCATTTACGGTCTGCTCGGCTCTGGGTATTGATACGTCCGATTATTCGTTTCCGTATGTGGCAAGCTGGGCCAGCGGCAAGGAAATGAAGGAATTGAAAGATTCGATGGATACGATTCGATTGACCGCAGCCGACTTTCTGGAAAAGCTGGAAGCGGCAGTCGCGGAAAGGAGCGCAGAGCGCATGACCGCGATGCAGTATGCGGAAAAGCTGATTGCCAATAAGGAGCAGGAAAAAACGATTTTTGATGATGAGCAGCGAAACCTCATCGTAAATTTCGCCTTCAAACTGGATGACCGGGCGGCAACGGAAGAACTGGTGAACGGTATTGCAGCTGCAGTGGCCGAGGATGACAAAGAAGAAGTCAACCGCCTGATGTACGATGCGCAGGAGAAAATCGAAAATCTCCCGGATGGGATGATTGGTCTTTCGGAAATGCACGACTATGGCTACCGGAAAGATGATGTGCTGCCGCTGACGAAAGAAGGCGCACGGGAGTGGCATCGGCTGGGTGAGAAGATTTATCCGCTGTTCCGTGATGGCACGGCAGGTGATTATGTAAGCCAAGAGGGAATCGAGCAGCACGATGGTATTTTCGGCATTAAGGCAGACGCATGGGATGCGATTTTGCTGGAACAACGGGAAGATTATGCAGAGGACGAGTATGCGCGCCCGGATTTTAAGCTGACAGTAATAAACCGTGAACAGGCTCTGCGGCTGTATGACGAGGGAAAGCAGATATATCTTGTCCGCATCAGCCCGTGGCCGATTCTTGTCACGGCGCGAGAGGAAATTGAGCGCGGAAGTGATACCTTCCAGATTGCTAAGGAAGATTTGGAAAAGGACAAGCAGAAAACAATGGAAAACGGCGAGAAAGCACCCGTTGAAAAGCTGGCAGTAGACCTTGACGATTTTGCCTTTGACTTCGATTTCTACCACTATAAGGACAGCGTAGAGGATCGGGAGCAGGCAGTTGAAGCACTGAAAGAACAGATTCAGGCTGGGGATGTTCAGCTGATCCGGGAATGGCTGCAAGCCGCAGTGGAGGAATCAGAGGGAGAGTCCGCAGAAAAGGCGGCAGAACTGATAACTCGTATGGATGCAGTAGTTAAGGAGCAGAAGCTGCTTTCCGGCAGCGAAAAGCAGTTTGGCATCTACCAGATCACTGCCCGTGACCCGGAACACGACTACCGCTTTATGAATCTGGATTTTGTAAAGCGGCATGGGATGGAAGTAAACTGTGCAGACTATGAACTGGTCTATACCGAGCCTCTTACGGAAAAAGATACACTTGAAGCTATTTACGAACGCTTCAATATTCAGCGTCTAGCAGACTTTACGGGGCATTCGCTGTCGGTCAGCGATGTGGTGGTACTCAATGATGGCAGTACGGTCAAAGCCTACTATGTGGACAGTATTGGATTTGCTGAACTGCCGGAATTTTTCAAGGAAAGGAATATAGATTTGCAGAAAGAGAACCTTCTGAACGAGGAATTGCAGGAAATCGAAATCTTTGATAAGCCGGGTCTTTTCAGCAATGGCCGACTGCGGGATGAAGATGTACCGGATGGCTTATATCGCTATGATCTGCGCGGTTCAGACTATGACCCCGGCCAGCCTATTACGGTGGAGAAAACTGTGGTGGTGAACCATGCGGCATCTGTTCTGATGGCCGAAGAGCTTGACCTTGGTGCAGAGGGGCGGCTGGAACTGGGTGAGGAAGGGCTGAACTTCACAGGCGCAGAGTTGACCGTGCGGGAGTTTATGGAGGAACAGCAGCAGAAAAGGAACGGACTGATCCACGGCGATTCCGACCATATCGCAGTCGAAGGGCATATCGGCACATGGTACGCCATTGATGAAACGGAAATTGGTGGCGAGAAGTTCTTCCTGCTGGAGCATGAGGAACACGGCGATATGACGGCCTGTGTTGCAGTCAATGAGCAGGGCAAGCTGGTGGCAGAGGATTTGTGGAACGGCTTCGATGAAGATTTTCAGGAGGCCGTGCAGAAATATCTCTCTGAAAAATGGAATATGCCGAAAAAAGAAAATGTGGTATCAGAGATCATTGAAAAGGCTGTACCTGCGCCAGACAACAGCGCACAGGACTATTCGGATGTGCCTGTCTACTATGAGCCGTTCAGCTATGCCAAAGAAAATGACGAGGTGGATTTATACCGCACATCCTATCGGCTGAACAGCGAGTGCAAGCAGGCAATCCATGAAGCGATTGCGGACAATTATGATGGAATGTATCTTGGCGATGGTGTAGTCGATCAGGTGGTGCGGCAGTACGGCATGGAACGTGTGGGCTACATCCTGGCAAACACCTTGCACCACAAAAGTTATGATGGCCGCTTTTCTCACAGCAACAAGGAATGGGCAGAGCAGGTCAGCACCCCGGAGCATAACGTAGAGCGTATGACGTTCCGCACGGATTGGGTGGTTGACAGTCATCCGGCTGTTTTGGATGGCTTTGTGACGATGTACCGGGATGAACTGGAAGCGCAGAAAAAGCTGGAACAGGAACAGCCTTTCGTAAAGCAGTTCTATGTGGTCGAAAATTTGCAGGCCGCGCCTTTGAAAATTGAGCGGTTCGGCAATCTGGACGATGCAATGGCGCAGTATCAGGCACTTCCGAACCATTACATGAAAGCCTTGGGCGTGGAGAAAAATCCTGATCCTCTGCCGGGTTCACTGGATGTTTTGCAGTGCAGGAACGGCATTGACACCATCGTAGAGGACTACAAAACGGTTCCGGGCTGGGATAACCCGTATATCCAGAATCATGTTGTTCTGCCGTTGCAGGGAGCCTTGGCTGTGCAGGATGTGGAGCTGGCCTACGAATTGCCGGATGCCTATTTCCATATCCAGACCTGTGACGATGGTTTCGACTATACCTTATATAATAAGGACTTCACAGAACAGGATGGCGGCATTCTTGAAACGGACGGAGATAAGTCTGTGCAGGAGGCTATGACGGAACTGCTCACAGAGTTCGGCTATAATGCAGCAGAGGGCAGGATCATGGACGCAGCAGGACTGCGGGAACAGGCTGATACGGTAGCTGAACAACAGGCAGAGGTTTTGAAAGAAAAACTCGCTGCAGAAAGACCCGCGCCGGAGGAAACACTCAGTTTTTACGTCGCGGAGTGTTTGGAGTTTACATTTGCAGGAGAGTTCCACGATCATCTGACAATGGAAGAAGCCTTGGAAGTCTACGACAAGATTCCATCTGAACGGATGAACGCCGACAAGTGCATTGGATTCTGCATCGAGGAAGATGGTGGCTTTGTTGGAATGTATGAGCTGGTCGTGAACGATAAAGTGCAGCGCGAGAACATCAATTCCATCAACTACTTCAGGGATGATAAGCTGGTGCAACGGGCTATCTCTGACATGGAAAAGCTGATGGCGGCACGGCAGCAGAGCAAGGAGCAGGAACGCAGCAGTACGAAAAAGTCTGTTCTGGATGCCCTGCGCAGTCTGAAAGCCAAGAAACAGGAGCAGCCTGCACAGGAACAGGATAAGCCGAAGAAAGCGAAAAAGAAAGGGATGGAGTTATGAGCAATGTGCGTTTTGATGAACTGGAATTGATGCTGATGGCGATGTTTGAGCAGCCGACACTCAAGGATACGATTCAGGTATTGATGGAGGTTCAGCCGCTTGTAGCAGAGGATGCAGAGATGGCTGCGCTTGTCCAGCAGACTATCCAGAAGATGCAGCAGTTGAATGAGCAGCAGTTCAAGGGGCTGGAACTGGAATGGCATAGGCCGGAGGATGATATAGGAGAATGAGTTCAGATATATTTGTGATTTACCAGATCGACAATTCTGAGAAAAACCGTGAGTATCGCTGCCGCAGCTATGAATACCAGATTCAGCATGGCTTTATGATAACCGCAGACAATTATGGTACGGGCTATTCCGGTACGGCTACGCGAGGAATGGGCGAGGAAGCTATTCGTAAAAAGATGGAAAGCATTAACCCGGACAAATTCAAAATTAGAAAATTTGGGGTCAGTGATGTCATCGGATTGACTGCGGCAGGCAAAACCTCTTTTTTCTATGTTGATAAGGATAGGCTGGTGAGATTCAACGGCTTTTTCCCAAAGCCCCAGAGCGGCACATACCTGATTCTTGATGAGGGCGGCTATCAGGTGGCAGGGCAAAAAGGAACATGGCTGGTATCGGATGAAGTAGAGGTCGATGGTCAGCGGTTTGTTCAGATGAGAAGTGAACAAACGAAGAATCCACCGCCGAGCATTATTCTTCACGAGAGTGGAGCCTTTGTGACGCAGACAGCTTTAGGTTTCGATGGAGAAGCTACCAGAAAGATGAGTGCTTTTTTACAAGGCCCAAAGCCTGAACTGCTGCACCATCAGAAGTTCTTTGAAAACGGTACAGCGGAACGCGCCAAAGAATCCGGCACAGAGCAAAACTACAATATGATAGATGGCTGCGTCAACAATGTACCAAAAAAGCCCCGGCGCATTGGTGGCAGGTGGTCTGTGCTGGATCGGCTGCATATCAAGCAGGCTGAACGGCGACAAAAAGACAATGCGCCGCAGCAGGAACAGGAAAGAAGCCGAAAAAGTTAAAATACCGTAATATCGTTGAGATGGCTTCCCCAAAAAGGAGGCCATCTTTTTTGCGTTAGAATCAAAGATGTAAAAAACTTTTTTACATTACGATTGATTTCCCGAAGCGGATGGTATATAATAATAGCAGAAGGGAGAGATGAAAAATGCGTTTTGATGAACTTTTTGAAATGAGAAAACTGACAGGAACAAAATTAAAGAACTATATTCGCAGCAATGGATTCTCAAAAGTATCGTTCTGCAAGAAAACAGAGATTTCTCGCCCTACTTTAGATAAGATTTTGAATGGCGAGATAGATAGCAAAAGCACGTTCGATAAGCACTTGAACAAGATTCTTACCAGTTTGAGCATTGACCCGGATACTTTGATGGGATTTTCACCGAGAGTGCAAAGTGTAGATGCCGTGTACTCGCAGAATGCGCCGATTGATTATCAGATGAATGATAAGGCAAAGATGGAGTACGATCTGTTGCAGGATATTCTAAACCTTTGCAGTGTTTATTATTAAAGGCGGAAGGCTATGAGTGAGCGAATTACAGCAGCCAACTTAGATGAAGTTATCAAAAGGAACGAAGTCATTGAGGAACAGATGAAGCAGAGTGCTTCGCTTATCTGGTCAAAATACAATCCGATGCAGATAAATTCTCCGATACAGTTGGCGTTACAGATTTTAAGACCGTATGGTTTGATACAGCTGCCGATTGATAATCACTATTTAAGCGGAGCAATTTTTGTTCGGGATGGAAAACGAATCCCCTTGATAAATACGGCACTTCCGAGAGCAAATCAGTATTTTACTGCGTGGCATGAGATTTATCATCTATTGTTTGATGAAGTTTCTTTTGACCATTTGATTGAATCCGAAATCCTGATGGAAGAACGAAAAGCAGAATACTTTGCTGCGCTTATGCTTCTGGGAAACCTTATGCCGTATTTTGAGGGCTTAAAGGATATGGAGTTCCAAGCAAAAGCGTTTCAGTGCATGAACGCTTTCCAAGCTCCCTATAAGGCGGTGCTGATTTCTCTGTATGAAAGTGCAGTAAAGAATGGGAATACGGCTATTGCGGAAGAAGTTAAGGAAAACTTTGATGTGCAGGTTGAAGATATTGCACAGAGATTCCGCGATTTGGGATTGGATGATTCCCTTGTACGGCCTTCGTATGTAGTAAATGTAAGTCCGCTACAAGAGAAAATCAATAAGACGATTCGCAATGAGCCGGAAGTGGAATACCATAAAGACAATGAAGCATTTCTAAAAACGGTTTTAAGCGAATTTAAAATGCTGACGGGAGAGGCCGATGCTTAATATACCAGAGTATAAAGAATATGGTGGGGAAACCCAAATAGCACTTATGGATAACTCATCACTGGCATTTATGCACGAGTTGAGCCAGAGAAGTTATCCGTCTGATGGAATCCTCAGCGTATACGATTTGATTCTGATACCAAAGTGGGTAATGGAAGAAATTGAGGATTCTACATACAGAAGCACCTATGTTGAGCAGCTTCAAGCAAAAGGGTATCCTATTCGTTGGATTGATGAAACAAAGTACGGTGCTTTTGTCAATGATGAAGATGTGAACCTGTACTACATCGTTGAAGCTGCGGTATCGCGTGTGTCAGAGTTGATGCGCTTCCTTCGCAGAAAAGTAAAAACCGAAGATCTGATTGACTTGCCTTCCGCAGAGGAATGGATGAACCGGCTGTACGATGAATGGCCGATTCATGGAAGAACGCTGTCAACGGGTCGCACTCTTAAAAAGAATGCGGGAGAAATCTCGTTGACGATCCTTGCTGAAATATTCGCGTGGTATCATGATGGAGTGGACAGCCTGACAATCTATACGCAGGATACGGATGCGCATGAGTTCCAAACGAATGCAGAGCGTATCTTAACGGGAAATTCTGAATTTACTCCTGCGCTGGATTCTCCGATTTCGGTGGCCTTTAAGTCAAATGACTTTATTTTGTGTCAGATGTATCGTGAGGGCGCCTTGACTTTGGATGCGGTGCGGCAGCTTCGCCACGATGATAGAAAATTGACTTATACACGGCAGCAAGCGGATAAGTCGATTATTTGCCGCAAAGAAGTTATAACGAAAGAGCAGTTCATTGATTTGATTCAGGATGCGACAGTTCAAATCCTGTTCTAAGAGTAATATGGTAGAAAAGGGTCAGCCCTAGTCTTTCGCAGGAAAGACCAGGGCTGGCTTTTTGTTTTATAGAGAGTGTTCGTTCTTTCGGGATTGCTGCTGTTCGCGCCGTGCTTCTCGTTCTGTTCCCAGAATGTTATCTACATTGGCACATACAGTCTGGAGTTCCCTGTGGTAATCTTTGAAATAGTGGTAGGTGTCATACTGGGCATCTTTCTGAATGGTAAGCTGCTCCTTTTCAGCCCGGAGGTCTTTCATGGTCGGGAACCTTCCATCTGGGGAGTGCTGCTTTAGGATGCGGAGGGCTTCTTCATATTTGGCAATATCTTCTGCATGAGCCTGACGGAAAGATTTCTTATTGCCGGATTTCAAGAAATCACCATAGACTGATTTTGTAGAAAGATACTGGCCTAAATAACGAATCTGCTCATTGACTTTTTTCAATTTTGCTTCGGTGAATTTGGCATCACTTCGGGCTTTTGCCATTTTAGATTGAATGGCGTCAGTGGTATCGGAGAGTTTTTCGTAAGAATCGTATCCATGTTCCTGCACATAAGCGACTGTTCGTGCCATCTGCTGCAAATTGGAAATCTTGACTTTCTGCGCATAGGCGCGGCTCTGCTGTGCTTTTACGCAGGTCTGCAAGTCAACCACAAGGCGCAGGTCGGACTTAATGAACAAAATAGCCATAGGATCATCTGCTGCCCAATGAGGATTGTTCCGTTCTTTGTTTCGCGCATTTTCTGCAAAAATGCGGAGAAGCCTGTCGCGGTCATAATTAGAACCGAGAGCGCGGGCAGAAATAAATTTCTGTCGGTCAGCAGGAAGATAGCTGAATCGTCCACGATGATCTTTTACCAAAATTCCGTATTCCGCTTTTAATAACCGTTGAAATTCCTCAAAAGATGTGGCACGTTCCGCAATGTCAGAAATGGCATTGCGGATTTTTTCTTTGTTTGTTTCAAAGGTAGTGTGCATGGGAGTGATGCCATCGCCCAGAAGTTCCATATTTGCAATATCCAGATTCAGCTGGCCGCGCCGCTGCGCATGGTACTCCTGCTGTGTGATTTTATCCGCAGCAGGGGAGAGCAGATCGACCTGATGCAGCCCTTCGCGCTGGCAAATATCCATCAAAGATTTTTGCAGGTGCTTCAAGTAGTCTTTGGTAAGGTGGTGCTTGTAACCAGCCTTGCAGTCGATTGGCCGTTCGGTGTAGGTCTGAGGCTCTATATCGGATTTGCGCAGGCTGTTGATTATGATGTGGGTATGGATGTTGCCTGTTCCATTATTGCCATCTGTATGGGTGCAGACCAAAGCCTGATGCCCCGGAAAATTAGCTTTTGCGTATTCCAGCCCGATGGCCTGTGCACGTTCTCCTGTTAAATCGTGGTCGGCGTTATCTCTGGGGTCATGGCTGATAATGTAGTGGTGACTTTTGATTTCATCGTAAGTGTTGTTCTTATGGTACTGCTGGTTTAACAGTTCACATTCAAGGTCGAAGGTTTCGGGATGGCAGTTCAAACCGTCAAGATAAAATTCTTCCCGAAGCAGCATATTCCCACTTTCATCCAGAACGGGAACCAGATGAAACTCATCATGCTGGTATTTCAGATAGTCGATGGCACTCCCGTAATTGGCGTTTTTACTTGCGATGTGCTTTAGAATTGCCACGATATGCACCTCCAAGCTGAACGATTTCCTGCCGCAGTTCACGGATTTCCGCAATACACTTTTTCAGCTCTTCCAATATTCCGCGTGATGCCAGACCGCCACCGTGAAAAAAGCGGGCAATCTGGTTGAGATTGTTCCCGATGCCTGCGGCCTGCACCGTCAAATTCTGAATTTCTCCCAGATCGGCAACGATATTATAATTGACTTCCAGCTTTTCGCGGAGAGCCTGTTTGCGTACAAAAGTACCAATCGGGTATCCGGCGTCTTTAGCGTATCCGGCTACCAGCTCATATTCCAATTCTGTGAAACGGATGTAAACTCGTTTCCCCCTATGAAGCGATTCGTCTTTCTTTGGTCGAGCCATAGCATAATCCTCCTGTATTTTATAGTTGCAGAGCAACTCCCGATAAGCCGTAGGCGTTCGGCTGCGAACACATTCATGTGGAGCCAGATAGCCAAAATCCAAGATTTTGTGCGTACCGTGGGAATGGGGAACGGAATCCCCATCAAGATTGCCAGCCGGGAAAAACCACGAAAGTGAGTTTTGAGCGGCTATGGGCGAATCTTGCGCTAAGAGAGAAAAGCCCCAGCGTTTTGCCGTTTTCCGCAGGCCCATCAAAAAGATGCTTCTATAAATATGAATCCAAAGCCCCCGATGCAGGATACACTTTTCAAATTTTTCTGTAATTTTTTCAAACACTGTATCCCCCGATGCCTTTCTGAATTCATATTAGTAAAGGGGGATTGATTTCCATGAAGCAGAAAGAACGATTTGACGAAAAGCCAAAGCAGGAGCATACGGAGCCTAAGCATCACAGAAAAGCCATCATCAAGGGCATTACCGTATATGAATCGTTCCGGCCAGAGGGCAGCGAACTGTGGGATTGCCTGCTGCAGAGTATGGGAAAACACTGAGAAAAATTTTTTGAAATTTCAGAAAAATATACGCAGCAGCTTGATTTTCGTGTCGCAGCTTGGTAAAATACAGACGGGTTAAGTGAATAGTGCAATCAAAAGCCATTAACTTTCTGGATTTTACCATGCAATATGCGTGGAGACGGGAGGTTTAATGGCTTTGTTTTTTTACAAGGAAAAGAATAAAGACATACAGGCAGCGGCCTATCTGAGATTGTCCATCGAGGATGGCGACAAGGCCGAGAGCAACAGCATCGGCAACCAGAGAGAACTGATTCGGGATTTTGCTGCAGAACGGCCAGGACTGCATTTGGTCGAAGAGTACGCTGATGATGGCTACACGGGAACCAACTTTGACAGACCGGGATTCCAACAAATGATGGATGGTGTGCGCAATGGCAAGATTGATACCATCATCGTGAAAGACCTTTCCCGTTTTGGCCGTGATTATATCGGCGTGGGCGAATACATGGAGCAGATTTTCCCACTGCTGGGTGTCCGGCTCATTGCCATCAACGATAACTACGACAGCAATAATTATAAAGGTACAACGCTGGGAATGGATGTGGTCGTCAGTAATCTGGTAAATACCATGTACTGCCGGGATGCAGGAAAGAAACTGCGGACTGCCAATCAGGTTAAGTGGCGCAAGGGTATTACAACGGCATCTGCTGCACCGTTCGGCTATCAGTTCGACCCGGACAAAAAGGGTGCATTTATCATTGACCCGCCAGCCGCAAAAATCGTGCGGCGTATTTTCGACCTTGCGATTCTGGGGTTAGGTACAAGAGAGATAGCAATGATGCTCAATGACGAAAATGTTCCTGTGCCGAGCGTATATAACAAAGAAAATAAGGCGTATGGCAAGGAAACGACCTATACCATAGCTCCTGTGATCTTATGGGATAGTTCTCGCGTTTGGAAAATCCTCACGGCGTATGTGTACACCGGGGCGATGGTTTTGGGCAAAACCAAAACACTGATTTCCGGCAAAAGCATTATCAGAACAGTTCCCAAAGGGCAGCGGTACATTACAGAAGGAACCCATGAAGCAATCGTAAGTCGTGAAGAATTTGAAAAAGCGCAGCTTGTCATAAAGAGCAACAGTCATAAAGTGCTGATGGGCAGCGTGGATTTTCCATTGAAAGGCAAAGTCCGCTGCGGAAATTGTAGGCGAGTGATGGCGCACAATTTCAAACAGGCTGTTCCAACATTCTGGTGCAGAGAAGGTCTGGAACTTGTGGGGCAAACTCAGTGTACCTCCGAAGTCTTTCAGGTCAGTGATATTGAAAATGCTGTCTTTCAGGCACTGAAAAAGGAACTTTCTCTGCTGGATTCCCTTTACGGTGATATTCAAAAAGAAGAACAGGATTTGAAAGAGGCCCACAAAAAGGCAAACCGCCGAAAAACTCTGATGGAACAGGAATTAAAAAATCTAAAGGGAGAAAAGATGCGGATGTATGAAGAATATGCAGCAGGAACACTCCCATTGGATACCTACAAGCAGAAAAAGCAGGAGTATGACAGACGAATTTCAGAGGTGCAAGAGCAAATTGAACAATCCAAAGCGGAAGAATCCGCTGAGAGCGTTGTGCCGGGAACGGTACGAGCAGCAGCGGAGCAGGCAGAAAATTTCCTGCACGGGACGAGGCTCACAGCGGGTATGGTGTCGGCCTTTATCGAAAATGTCTTTGTGCATGATGGAGGGCGCATCGTGGTACGGTTCAAATATGAGCGGAGCATACAGGATACTGTAAAAGCACTGCATACAGGCTGAATTTGAGAGAGGACTGGGTTGCCCATGTTGGAACATCAGAGAGTGTGCTATAACATGGGCAACAGACCAGCCGGAAAGAGGACACTATGAAAGCGATTCGATGGCTGTTAAAATTGATACTGGTGATGATAACCCTGCCGCTGATCCTTGCTGTATGGCTGGCAAAGTGGTTTGTGGTATTTCTGCATCATTGTTCGGCATGGATTTTCTATCTGCTGGGCAGTGTGCTACTGGCAACGGCGGTCCTTTCGTTCTTGATGCAGCAGTCGCAAGGGGTGGAAGCACTTCAAATGCTGATCGGTGGATTCGTGATTTTTATGATACCGCAGGCGGTCGGCAGTATGGTGGTTCTTCTGGAACTGGCGGCTGCAATGCTTTGGCAGGTGTGGTACATATAAGATGTCCGCCCCGGATAGCCTGCCTTTGGAACTGCAAGAATAAAAAACAACACCCTCATAGTTGAGAGGATTAGTATCTTCTCGACTATGAGGGTGTTTCATTCCGCAGGAATGTGATAGTTATAGGTAGGTGGTGTCCTAACCAGACACTGAGTGGCTATGCGGAAAAGTGGTCTAAGGTACATACTGAGTTCCGACAATCAAAAACATAGGGTCGTATAAACCACAAACAGCACCCAGGAGAATTCGAGGGTGCGTCTGTAGCTTATGCGGGCCGTTTCAATTTTCGCTTTTATTACGAAAAAATGTTAAATTCCGAGACTGGCAAGTGTGGCCTTTAATTCTTTCACCATGCGGATAATGATTTCTTGCTCGGTTTGATTACAATCCAATAGAAGTCGGTGTAAGTCAGAACCAGAAGTGGAAAAAGAATAATCAAGACTGTCAACGAGTAAATCATCAACAGAAATATGTAGAACATTGGCGAGATCAATCAAGGTTGGCAAACTGGGAGTCTTAGTGCCACTTTCAAGGTAAGCAATATATTCACGACTACAGTTGGTCAAGGCTGCTAGCTTTTCTTGAGTTATATTGAACTTCAAACGATAAAAACAAATTCGTTTCCCCAAAGCAATACAATTAATGGACATACAAAACATTCCTTTCAAATGCCCACATAAGTTAATACTATTATTTTTGATTTTTAGCACTATAACAATAGAAAAAAGCCAAATGCATAGCTCAGAATTCGGTGGGTACACCTCTAGCAGTTGTGTATTCTGAGAGCGAAATGTAAACTACTGGTTTACATTTCGATGCACATGTAAACTGGTGGCTTACAGAAAAAAACATCTGACAAGCGTATAATAAAAGCATGAAATCAAACTGTGAAACTAAAGTGGGGAAAATGAAATGGAACGGCTGCTGACACTGTACAGCGAAGTTCAGTCAACAGATGTTCGGTGGTTGTGGTATCCGTTTATCGCAATCGGGAAAATCACACTGCTGCAGGGTGATCCCGGTGACGGAAAATCCACCATGATGATGAATCTGATTGCGGAACTTTCAATGGGTGGTAGGACCCCGGACGGATGCAAAATTAGTGCGCCGCAAAAAGTGATTTATCAATGCTCCGAGGATGGGGTTTCTGACACGATAAAGCCCCGTCTGGAACGCTGTGGGGCAGACTGCAGAAAGATTGCTTTCATCAATGAAGAAGTTTATAACGGCCTTACATTGGACGATGAACGCATCCGTCAGGCAATCATTGAATTCCGGCCGCGATTGGTCGTGATCGACCCGATTCAGGCTTATCTTGGCAGTGATTCCGATTTACAGATCGCAGGCAGGGCACGAAAACTGATGCGCCGCCTTGGAATGTGGGCTGCTGGCTATGACTGTGCCATTGTTTTGATTGGTCACCTTAATAAAAAAGAAGGCTCCAAAGGGCTGTACCGCAGCCTTGGCAGCATTGATGTTGTGGCAGCAGCACGAAGCGTCCTGCAGGTGGAGCGAGATACAGAGAACCCTGATATAAGAATTGTACATCAAATCAAAAACAGTCTTGCGCCTACGGCAGAAGACATCCGCTTTTCCATTTCTGCCGACAAGGGCTTTCGATGGCTGGAATGCAGGCCACAGCTTTTTGAAAAACAACAGCCGGACGCCGAACCTAAATTTGATACAGAGCAACAGAAAGCTGCCTACTGGATCAAGCATTTTCTTGAAAAAGGTGATATGAGCGCGAATGAAATTTATTGCCGTCTGGACAATGAGGGGGTCAGCAAACGAGTTGCACGGATGGTAAAAACAGAAATGGGAATCCACTGCTATCAGAAAAAGCGGAAATGGTATTGGAGCGTTCAGCCGGAAGAAGGTGCTATGAATGGATCGCAAGTATAAGGTTGGCGGCTATGTGAAACTTGCAAAACTGTGGGAACGCTCTAAGGATGCAGCAGTGGCCTATCACAGTTCCTACTATGCTGAAAAGTTCAGGGATGATGCGGATAAAAGGCTGGTTGGTGTCTATATTGACATCACAGGGAATAAGGAAATTTATAAACGCCCGGAAATGGTGCATCTGCTCAAAGATTGCAAAAATGGTTCCATAAATCTGATTTTCTCGCAGACAAGGGCCTATCTTGCAGCAAATACCTGTGATTTCTGTTTTTTGCTGAAATATCTGTTTGACTTGCCGATGCGAGTGGATATTGTTACAGACGATGATGACCAGAGAATCGACACTATTCTTGACGTTGATAACCAGCGGCAGAGCCTGAAAGATTTGGCTGAAAAATATACATCGATCCGAAGGAAAGATTATCTTGAGTGGAGAATCCGACTGGAACATGAAATGACAAAGGCTGAAGAAAAATGAACGTGGAAGGACAGTATAATCCAAAAGACGTAGAGTGTATTTCGGTAGAAAACCTTGAAGTGCTGCCGAGTGGAGCGGATTGGCAGAGCCGACATCTGGAATCTGAAAGGCGAAAAGCAGAGATTCGTGACAGAATCCATAAGCAGGCAGAACAGGGCCAGAAAACGGCAAAAGACTACTTTCGTCCGGCGAAACCGACACCGTCGATTTACGACAGCGACCTGAAGCGTGTAGCCGTTTATGCCCGTGTCAGCACTTCCAGCGAAGAACAGATTTCTTCCATTGAAAACCAGACTCTATATTACACCAAAAAGATTGCAGAAACGGAAAACTGGAATTTGCAGGATATTTACAGCGATGAAGGAAAATCGGGTACTTCACTGCGGAAACGGGATGCGTTTAAGCGCATGATGCGGGATGCCAAAGACCAGAAGATGGATTTGATTATCTGTGCCAGCATTTCACGTTTTGCCCGGAATTTTTCGGATTGCATGACACAGATCGCAGCTTTGAAAACTATGCATCCTGCACATCCCATCGGTGTGTACTTTGAAACAGAGAATATCTACACGCTGAATCCAAGTAGCCAATACAGCCTTGACATTCAGGCGCTTCTGGCGGACTGGGAATCGGGCAATAAGAGCCGCCGCATGATCCTTTCGTATGACCAGCGCATTATGACAGGCCAGTACCCGGTGGCCGACCTGATGGGGTATCGGCATACCAAAGATGGACAGTTGGTAATTGAGCCGGAAGAAGCAAAGACGGTGCGTTTTATCTTTCTGGCGTTTATCTATGGTTATAACTGCGATCAAATTGCGGCAGTGCTGACGCAGAAGAAGCGTAGCACCCTGCGTGGCAAGCAGGAGTGGAATGGCATGATGGTGGCAAACATCATGAAAAATGAACGCCGCTGGGGTGATCTGGAAGCCCGGAAGAGCATCGTGGTGGACTACAAGCTGGGCAAGGTTACAAAGAATAATGGGAATCGCTGCTCTGCCTATGTTCCGGAACACCATGAAGCAATCGTTTCGCCGGAAATTGCACGGGCTGCACATCTGGTGGCATCCAGCAGGAAGAAGTGCGGTGTGCAGGATATTGTGGTGATCCAGCAGGGAACATTGAAAGGCTTTGTTGGCATCCATCCGAATTGGAGCGGCATCAGTGTTGAAAGCATTCGCAGCCTTTGCCTGAATGCCTATCTGCCGGAAGAAGTGGTCGAACTGAACGATATGACGGAAATGCGGTCTGGAAAGAAGTCGGATATGGCATTGTTATCTGATTATCTGACGGTTTCAGGTACTTGCTTTATCAACCAGAGCAGCCCGGTCATAACAATCTCAAAAAATGGAATCCGTTTCAGCAAAGCGTGTCATACCCGCTTGGACGACTGCGAGCATGTGGAACTGCTCTATCATCCGATTCTGCAAGTCGTGATCCTGCGAAAAAGTAATCGTGACGCTTCAACAGCGATACATTGGGAAAATAAGGATAAGATTTGCAGCAGTTTTTCATCCAGGGCGTTTTCAGGGGTGATATTTGAAGCAATGAACTGGAAATGGAGTTGCCGTTACCAGTGTCGTGGTATCTGCCGTGGAGAGGAAAATGCAAGGTTCCTAATTTTTGAATTGGATGAGTCCCGGATTTTGATTGGTAAAAATCAGTATGAACAGATTGAAGGTCGTTCGATGGATCTGAAATGTCGGCTGTATCGGAGCAAGTGGATTCAGAGCATTGCGGCCAGTGATGTGATGAAATCCGGCCAAGTCGTAGAAAACCCAATGATTGGTGCAATTCCAAGCAGAAATGAAGTTCAACGTGAACTGGATGACCTTTTAATGTCGATGTAGGAGGATTTGTGAAATGGAAGAAAAAGGTAGGGAGCAGGAACTGAGCGTTCGGGAAATCTCCTTGATTCGTGAGTTGACGCAGATACGAAAAGAACATAAAAGAGAACTGGAGTACGAAAAATTTGATGGTTATGAGCTGCCGCCGCGTACACAATTTTCCATGCTGAATAAGCCAGCAGTGAGCATAAAGTATGGCGTTATGAAATTTAATATGGCCTGCATCCGGCTTTTTGAAGGAATCAAGTATGTTCTTCCGATTCTGCACCCAAACAAGAAGCGGCTTGCGCTGATTATGTGCCCGGAAGAGGACAGTGCATCTGTTGAATGGGCAAGACAGAAGGACGAAAACTGGGTGAATAAGGATATTACATCATTGGAATTTGTGGAAAATATCT